>Ga0193951_1000191_pt1 | contig 28278 bp, 17 predicted proteins | sample BB_2_MG_FD_140370 | JGI IMG/M metagenome (GOLD analysis project Ga0193951, IMG submission 140370) | Microbial mat bacterial communities from the Broadkill River, Lewes, Delaware, United States - BB_2_MG | ecosystem: Environmental > Aquatic > Freshwater > River > Microbial mats | place: USA...
ATTTCCATTGTAATCGCTTTGTTTTCGAAAATTTGATAGAAATCTACGTGTGTAATTCTGTCTGTTACAGGGTGAAATTGAATATCTTGCATTACTGCATTGTATTCTTCACCGTTATCTAAAACAATCACAACTGTGTGTGCGTTAGGTGTGTATACAAGTTTTGAGAAAGCTAATTCTGGTGCTGAGAAATGGAATGCTTTGTCTCCTCCGTACATAACGCAAGGAACCTGACCAGCATTACGTAAGGCTTTTGTTGCTTTTTTGCCCACGCTTTCTCTTTGAGATCCGTTAATTGTAATTGATTTCATTTTTGAAATGTTTAGTATTAAATTTTTAATTCCCTCATTTTGAGGGCTGCAAATTTAGAAATTTTATATGAAAATACTAGTGTAAGTCCACTATTTTTTAATACCACGACCTTAATAAGAGTGTGGTTAATGATTTTAACTGTTTAAAAAGCTGTATTAGGCCTAATTACATTACAAACTTATTACTTATAGATTTGTTGTGGTGTACATTATACATTACCTCTGCAAACAGATCCGAACAACTTAAGACTCTAAGTTTTTTACTTTCTTGTTTTAAAGGAATAGAATCGGTTACAATTAGCTCTTCAAGTTTTGAGTTCTCTAGTTTCTCGTAGGCGTTTCCAGATAAAATAGGATGAGTACATATTGCTCTTACACTTAGTGCACCACGCTCCATCATTAAATCTGCAGCTTTGGTTAGTGTACCAGCGGTATCTACCATATCATCTACTAAAACAACATTTTTGCCAGTCACATCTCCTATGAGTTCCATATGAGATATAACATTAGCTTTAGCACGTTGTTTGTAACAAATAACCACATCACTTTTTAAAGCTTTAGAATAGGCATAAGCACGTTTAGAACCTCCCATATCTGGGGATGCTATAGTTAAGTTATCTAAATTTAAACTTCTTAAGTATGGTAAAAAAATGGTTGAAGCAAATAAATGATCCACAGGCTTTTCAAAAAAGCCTTGAATTTGATCGGCATGTAAATCCATGGTAATAATCCTTGTGGCTCCAGCAGCTTCCAGCATTTTAGCTACTAGTTTTGCAGCAATAGGAACTCTAGGTTTATCTTTTCTATCTTGTCTTGCCCAACCAAAATAAGGCATAACTGCTGTAATGTGTCTTGCAGAAGCTCGTTTTGCGGCATCAATCATTAGCAACATTTCCATTAAATGTTTTGGTCCTGGATGTGTCGAACCGATAATAAAAATTCGTGTACCTCTTATGGATTCTTCGTATGAAGGCTGAAATTCACCATCGCTATAAGTAGAGGTAATAACGTTGCCTAATTTAACTCCGTAGGTCTTCGCTATTTTTTCTGCGAGGTAAGTACTTTGTGAACAAGCGAAAATTTTTGCTTCTGGCATTTCGTATGGCATTTGATATCAGTTATTTAGTTAGTGTAGCGCTGGGTTTTTTATAAGGTTCAAATTTAGAAAATTATTTTACTACAAAAAGGATAAAACCTACTAATTTTAGTGCGTTCTAAAAAATATTTTTTCTATTTTTGCAACCCGAAAATGCTCAAGTGGTGGAATTGGTAGACACGTTGGATTCAAAATCCAATGTCGCAAGACGTGCGGGTTCGATTCCCGCCTTGAGTACTAGATAAAACCGTAATATGCTTTAAATAAGTGTTTTGCGGTTTTTTTTTGTTATTCGATTTTAGTCGATGTTTTAGGTAAAAATATCGACTATCGCTACTTTTAAATGTCTGAGATGTGTGGGTTGCGTCCTTTCAACTTTCCTAAATAACGCGACAAATACCGAGTTATAAATCATTTATTCACTCAGATTTATTTATATTATTAACCTAATTATATGCATAATTAACCTTATTAGGTTTCGTAATCTGAAAATTTATCTTATTTTTGGTTTACCAGATTGGTTTACCAATTTTTTTTATGCAAAAAGGAACCTCTTATGAACTTAAAACTATACATCAAAAAATATAAAGAAATATATAAATGAAAAAATATCTATTAGTTGTCGGTTTTCTATTAATACTTTTTTCATGTAGTGAAAAAATAGAGAATAATACCAATTCTGGTCAGTTCGTTTCTAATGCTGAAGAATTACAGGAAGCTATAAAAAATGCACAACCAGGTGACCATATCGTTTTAAAAAATGGTGTTTGGAAAGATGTTGAAATAAAATTTACAGGACAAGGAACTAAAGACAATCCTATAACCATTAAAGCAGAAACGGAAGGCAAGGTTTATATTGAAGGAGCTTCAAACTTAGCCTTTGGAGGAGAATATTTAGAAGTTAGTGGATTGCATTTTAGAAACGGATACTCACCATCGGAGAACGTAATTGCATTTAGATTAGATAAAAATACGGTAGCTAATCACTGTAAAGTTACCAATTGTGTAATTGTAGATTTTAATAAACTACAACGCGATGACGATGATCTTTGGGTGCAGTTTTATGGTAGACATAATGAGTTAAGTCACTGCTATATTGCCGGAAAAACTAACGGTGGACCAACGGTAAGGGTGGATTTAAAGGGCGTTCAAAGTATTAGAAATTACCATAAAATTACAAATAATCACTTTGGACCTCGACCTCGAAAAGGAGGTGCGAGAGGCGAAACAATTCAGCTAGGCAGTAGTTTTACGTCTATGAGTCCAAGTCATACAACCATTGCAAATAACTTGTTTGAAGAATGTAATGGTGAAGTTGAAATCATTTCAAGTAAAACAAATAACAACATAATTAAGAACAATGTTTTCTATAAAAGTGAAGGTTCTGTCGTAACGCGCCATGGTAACTATGTGACTATTGATGGTAACTATTTTATTGGTGATGGCGAAAATGAAAACTATGGTGGTATTCGTATTATAAACACAGGACATTGGGTAACTAATAATTATTTCTTCAATTTAAAAGGAAACAGTTTTAGAAGTCCTTTAGCGGTAATGAATGGAATTCCAAAATCACCATTAAACCGTTACAATCAAGTTACGGACGTTGTAGTGGCTTACAATACATTTGTTAATTGTAGTTCTCCATGGCAATTTGGAGTCGGTACCAACATTTCTCAGGCAGGTGTCTTGCCAAAATCAGAAATTCGTTCTGCTAGAGCCATAAGGACAACAGTTGCTAATAATGTAATCTACAATGAGAAGGGATTGAAACATATTGTTGTAGAAAATGACAAAGCAGATGGAGTACTTTTTAAAAGTAATGTGGTTGATAACAAGGGTATTCCTTTTAAAGACTTTGAGGGAGGTATAATTCCTGTATCGTTAGAATTGAAAGAAGTGTCTGAGAATATTAAGATTCCTGTAGGACTTCCAACGGAGGTTGAGGTTTACAATGGATTTGATTTTGAAACTATTAAAAACGATTTATTTGGTAATTCTAGAACAAACAGTAAAAGCTTAGGTGCTGTGGTTGGTGTTGATTTTAATAATCCTCATATTTTAGATAAAACAAAGTACGGAGCCTCATGGTATTCTAATGTTAATGAAACCAAAGATCCAGTAACACATACTATAACTAAAGCTAAAGATTTACAACCGACTATTGATGCAGCTAATGATGGAGATATTATTGCAATAGCCGATGGATCGTATTCAATTTCTCAATCTTTAAAAATCGCAAAGACGCTTACAATTCAGTCAGATGGAAATACGGAACTAATTTTTTCTGGTGCCTCAAAAACCCCATTATTTTCTTTACAACCTAGAGGCAAGCTAACAGTGAATAGTTTGAAATTAAAGGGTGATGGTTCTAATTATGCCTTTGCGAGTTTAAAGGAGAACATGTTTAATCATTTTGGACTAACAGTAACAAATACAGAAATTAAGGATTTTAACTATGTTTTAAAAGTATACAAACAGTCTTTTTCTGAGCGTATAACCTTTGAAAATACGTCTATTTCAAATTGTGAAAATGGCATAGAATTATCTGAAGAAACCAACGATAGAGGAGACTATAATACTGAATATTTAACTATTAATAATTGTGAATTTAATAACGTAAAACAAAATGTGGTCGATTATTATAGAGGTGGTTATGATGAGTCTACTATTGGTGGAAACCTTTTAATTGCTAATAGCACTTTTACAAATTGTGGAGCCAAAGAGAAAAACAAAAGATTATTCAATCATAATGGTATTGTTAATGTAAATATTACCAATAACACATTTAAAAACAATCCTGTAAAATTTGTATCTATACTTTGGGGAGCAAAAAATAATGAGGAATCTGAAAATACTTTTATCAATTCTGGCGAGATTAAAACAGAAGAAAATTTAGTAATGACCTTAATGTATTAATTAACACTTATGTTTTGCACTACTGTTGCCATGGTCTGTTTAAAGTATAAAATTTAATTCATGAATAAAATATCACGTATTGGCATTTTGTTTTTAATATGCGTTGCATGTAAAGAGAAGATTATGGAATCTTCAGAAACTCCTCAGCAAATAACTTCAGAAACGAAAGAGATAATTAAGTATCCAAGTGATGTTATTCCGTTTATGGACAAATGGAAAATACTTTTAGGAGATGGGACTTATGAAAATGATTTAATCAATTATAAAAAAGAGAATTTCTTTTATGTAGAGCATGATAGACAAGGAGATTGGGTTGTTTATAAAACTCCAAACTCCGGTATTACATCTAAAACCTCGAGTAATACGAGAACGGAACTTGGAGAAAAAGCACGTTGGATTCCAGAAACTGGTGGAAGATTAACCGGAACTTTGAAAGTACAACAGGTGTCTACCACGGGAAATGCCGATGTCGCATCATCCTATTCCGTAGTTGTTGGTCAAATTCATAGCGATGAAGGTCACGAAAACGAACCACTTAAAATTTATTACAAGAAATTTCCAAATCACACAAAAGGTTCTGTATTTTGGAATTATGAGATAAATACCGAAGGCGATAATTCTGGTCGCTGGGATTATTCTACTCCAGTTTGGGGATACGATTTTTCGGTTGTAGGTTCTAATTCCACCACATATCCTAAAGAACCCAAAGACGGTATTGCTTTAGGTGAAGTATTTAGTTACGAGATTAATGTGCATAACGGTTTAATGTCTCTAACTTTTACTAGTGAAGGGCATGAGTCTAAAACATTTACAAAGAGTTTAATAGCGTCAGATTTTACCACATCCTCTAAAATTCCACAGCAGATTGTTAAAATGTATGGCTCAAAACGACCGATAGGTGTGGAGCGTACAAATGCATATGCTGGTGAGCTTAATTATTTTAAACAAGGAGCTTATAATCAAGCGAACGGAAAAACAACAAAGTCTGAAACATATGCTGGTGATATCGAAAAGCAATATGCCAATGGAAGTTATGCAGAAGTATGGTTTAAAGAAGCGACTTTAAGGAAAGGCACAGTTCATTAAAGTAATTACGACCCAATAATTTTTATTTAATGTCTTGGCCTTGTTGCTTATATAAGAATGAACTCTAGTTTTTACAATAGAATTTGCATTAATGACAGTAACATAACTTTAAGAGAAGAATCAAATTATTTTAAATTAACAAATATTACTATTTTGGTATACCAATTTGGTTGGCCATTTGAAAACCGCTTTATTATGAAAGTTTTATGGATTAAATTATTTCAGCTTATTATTCTTAGTATGGTTATAATGTCTTGTCAAAAAGAAAAAGGCACAAGTGAAGCACAAGATACTACAACAACTACTTTAAATAGTCACCCTAAGCTTATTCTCACAGCACAAGGTGTAAAAGATATTAGAGCGCAATTGGGAAATATTCCAATTTTAGATCACACTTTAAAAGCGGCTCAGGAGGAAGTAGATGCCGAAATAGCAAAGGGCATAGATACTCCAATACCAGTAGATTATTCCGGAGGATATACACATGTACGTCATAAGCGCAATATGATAGTGATGCAAAAAGCAGGTGTGTTATATCAAATTCTAGATGATGAAAAATACGCTAAGTATGTCAAGGATATGTTGATGCAATATGAAGCGATGTATAAAACATTACCATTGCATCCTAAAACAAGATCCTATGCGCGAGGTAAATTGTTTTGGCAATGTTTAAATGATTCTAATTGGTTAGTTTATGTGAGTCAGGCTTACGATTGTATTTATAATTTTCTATCGGAAGAAGAGCGTAATACACTAGAGACTAACTTGTTTAAGCCTTTCGCAGATCATATATCTGTAGATAGTCCTCAGTTTTATCAACGTGTTCATAATCATAGTACTTGGGGAAATGCAGCTGTTGGTATGATTGGTTTGGTTATGGATGATGAAGAACTAATAGATCGTGCACTCTATGGTATCAAAGATTTAAAGTTAGATACAACAAAAAAAGATGATGATGGTGGTTTTCTGAATAAAGATGGTAAAGCTGGGTTTTTGGCTAATATTGAAGAACCGTTTTCTCCTGATGGTTATTACAACGAAGGGCCTTATTATCAGCGTTATGCCATGTATCCGTTTTTAATATTTGCAGAAGGACTTCATAATGTAAAACCTGAATTAAAGATTTTTGAATATAAAGATGGAGTGCTTCTAAAATCTATTAACGCACTCTTAAATCTATCTGATGCCGATGGTGATTTTTTTCCACTTAATGATGGTCAAAAAGGCATGTCTTACTACAACGATGCTTTAGTTACTGCGGTAGATATTTCGTATCATTTTGGAAATCAGGATCCAGGATTACTGAGTATTGCAAAAAAACAAAATAAGGTATTGCTAGATGATTCTGGTTTAGCTGTAGCACTTGGGCTAAAAGAAGGTAAAGCAGAACCCTTTAATAAAGCATCTATTAATTTATCCGATGGACCCAATGGTGCACAAGGAGGTGTCGCTATTTTGCGCAATAAAGAAATAGAACTAGTATTTAAATATGCGGCACAAGGATCTAGTCATGGACATTACGATAAGTTGTCTTATTCGTTGTATGAAAATGGAGATGAAATTATTCAAGATTATGGTTTAGCTCGTTTTGTAAATATTGAACAAAAAGGAGGTGGTAATTATTTAAAAGAAAATAAAACATGGGCCAAGCAGACTATTGCTCACAACACCTTAACGGTAAACGAAACTTCTCATTTTAAAGGGGAATATGATATAGGAAGCTTACATCACTCAGACTTACATTACTTTTCTTCTGAGAATAAAAAAATTCAAGTTACAAGTGCGATAGAGCAGAATGCTTATCCAGGAACTGAAATGCTTAGGACAATGGCTGTCATTTATGACTCAGATCTTGAAAAACCATACGTATTAGACATTATGAGAGTCACTTCAAATAAAGCTAACCAATACGATTTTCCTTATTATTTCTTAGGTCAAGTTATTAAGACCAACTTTGAATACAAGACTCCGGAAGTCTTAAAACCCTTAGGAACTAAAAATGGTTATCAGCACTTATTTGTTGAAGGTATGACTCAGGCAGAAGGAAATAATTCTAAACTCTCTTGGTTGAACAATAAAAAATTCTACACGTTAACCACTATTACAAATAATAGAGACAAATTATTCTTTACAAGAATCGGAGCAAATGACCCGGAATTTAATTTAAGGCGTGATCCTGCTTTACTCTTAAGACGAGAAAACACAACAAATACCACATTTGTATCAACTATAGAAGCACACGGTAGTTATAGCCCGGTTACGGAATCTGCATTTAATTCTAACAGCAGTATTAGTGAATTAAAAGTGCTTTTAGACACCCTTGATTATACGGTAATTGCAATTACAAATATAAAAGGTATGACCAAGCTCTTTATTACGGCAAATACAAATGCTTCTAAAGAAGCAGAACATATATTAACCATAAATGATAAAGAGTATATCTGGAAAGGACCTTATATGCTCACAGAAACCAATACAAATTAAAAAATTATGAAACGATTTAGTGAAAAGTACATTATTACAAAAGACATAGAGTGGGAAGTTCTTGGAGGTGGAGTGTCAAGAAAGTTTTTAGGGTATGATAACCAAATTATGATGGTTCAAGTAAAATTTGAAAAAGGAGCTTTAGGATCTCCGCACCAACACTTTCATACACAAGCCACATACTGTGTCTCAGGAAAATTTGAATTTGAAATAGATGGTGTAAAACAAATAGTAGAAGCTGGTGATGGAGTATACATAGAGCCTAATTTAATGCATAGTGCTGTGTGTTTAGAAGAAGGTATGCTCATAGATACTTTTAGTCCGGTGAGAGAAGATTTCTTAACAGGTGGTGAAGTTTCATACTTTGGAAATAAAAAATAAGAATTACAATCTTCTAGCTCTGTATAATAAATATATGGGGCTAGAATTCTCATGTCCTCATGCTCTAGTCGTTATTTAACTTAATTATAGGTTGTTTTAACATATTAAGTTTACGAAAACGTTGTAATTAACAAATTTTTATATATATTTGGTAAACCAGATTGGTTAACCAATTTTTTTTGTCTCATTTTAAAGGGGATATATCGTGAGACTTCTATAAAATATTACTCAACTGCGGTTACAACAATAAACTATATAACAATCAAATAAGTAATAACTAACTATTCATTATGAAATTAAAAATCAAATCAACCTTGATTATTTTTGTTCTAATGTGCTTTTCGTTAAATGCGCAAGAGGTAGTAAATATTAAGGGTCAGGTAGTTTCTGCAACCGATGGTATGGCAGTTCCTGGAGTAAATATTATAATTGTAAATACGACTAAGGGAACCACTACGGATTTTGATGGTAATTATCAAATTCAGGCCAGTAAAGGAGATGTGTTACAATTTTCTTATTTAGGGTTTGGGACAAAACTTGTAACCGTTGGTGAACAAACAACTATTAATGTTAGCTTAACTGAAGATGCAAGCGTGCTAGATGAAATTGTAGTAATAGGTTATGGTACGCAGAAGAAAAGTCACACAACAGGATCAATATCTAAAGTAGTAAATGATGATTTAGGTCAAATCGCGGTGTCAAGAGTCGATGACGCTTTAGTAGGGCAGGTTTCTGGTGTTAATATACAAGCTACCGATGGCGAAGCTGGTGCTGCACCTACAATTACAATTCGTGGTGTAGGTTCCATGGCTGGTGATTCTACTCCTTTAGTAGTGGTCGATGGAGTTATTGTAGATCCTGATTTTTTAGGGTCATTGAATATGAATGATGTAGAATCGTTCGAAATACTAAAAGATGCGGCATCGGCTGCAATTTATGGTTCTAAAGGTTCTAATGGTATTATTATGATTACCATGAAATCTGGTTTAGAAGGGAAAACAAGAATTACCTATAGTACCTATACTGGTTTTAAAGAGGCTAGAAAAAGTGATGCCTATGGTTATACTACGCAAGAATGGGCAGATCAACAAATGGCAGATAATGGGGAAATTTCTATTTACACCCAAGCGCAATTACAAACTGGTACAGACCGTTCTTGGCAAGATGTGTTTTTTGATGGAGGAACGATAACGAGTCATGCCATGTCATTTAGAGGTGGTAATAAAAATACCAAATATTCGGCCAGTTTAAACTACTCTGACGACGAGGGTGTTTTACTAGGTGATAATTATACAAAATATGGTGCGCGATTAAAATTAGACAATAAAATAAATGAGAAATTTTCTGTAGGCATCAATTTAAGTCCATCTTTTACGGAAAGAGTAAGATTTGCCGAATCTGTTCATAATGTCGCAAGGCATCAACCTTGGTTACCAATTTATCATGACGAGTATACATTGCAAATGGTAAATCCTGAAGCATTTCCTGTGGAAGCTGGCGATTATGTAAGACAAAATCACTTTACAATATTTGATTTTAATGGTGACGGTGTCTTTGATGAAGAGCTTTTTAATATTGGTAATAGTACAAACCAAAATCCGTATGCTAGAGTTACTGAACGAAATAGAATGGATAAAAAATTCAAGATGTTTGGTAGTTTTTATGGTAAATACAAAATCACTAAAGGATTAAGGTTTTCAACAACATTATCGGGATCCATCCAAGATACCAAAAGAACCGATTATATGGGGACATTGGCTAGAGAACAAACTACAGATGCTTATATGGTTGAAACAAGCCAAAAAGAGCAATATTATATTTTCGATAACTTCTTAAACTACGATGTAAGTTTCGGAAAACATGAATTAGGTGTTACTTTAGGTAATTCTATTGAAACCAGAGATTACTTTTTCTCAACCATTAAAGGTATTGGTTATGAAAATGATATCGTACAGCAAATTTCAGGTGCAACTAGTATAGTTGATGCAGAAACATTTGGTATGGAATGGCAAAAAAGAGGGATTTCATTTATCTCAAGATTAAATTATGCATACGATGATAAGTACTTAATGTCACTTAGTATGCGTCGTGATGGAAGCTCTATTTTTGGTTCAGATTTTAAGTATGGTAATTTCGCAGCTGCCTCATTAGGTTGGAATGTTGCAGAAGAAGATTTTTTAAGAGATAGTAATATTATTTCATCACTTAAATTAAGAGCTAGTTATGGTGTTACTGGTAATGACCGTTTAAATACAGGAAGCGTTAATCCAGATGCTCAGGGCAGTACTTCCGTGTTGAGTTCAGAGAATGTGTTACAAGATTATTATCCGCATTTGTCATTGTTAGATTTAACATCTTATGTTGTAGATGGAACGATAACCACAGGGTATTCGCCTTTAAATTTGGCAAATCCTGAATTAAAATGGGAACGTTTAATTGAAATTAATCCTGGTGTTGATTTTGGATTCTTAAATAATAAAATCACAGGTTCTGTAGATTGGTATCAGAGAAAAAGTGACCAATTATTACTGAATAATCCCGTGTCATCTACTACCGGTTTTAACAGTGCTTTGGTTAATTTAGGTGAAGTAAAAAACGAAGGTTTCGAGTTTGAGTTAAGAACAAGAAACATCAACAAAAGAAACTTCTCTTGGCAATCTACAGTCATAGCAACCACCAATGAAAATACCTTAGTAAATTTTGCGGATTCAGATGGGCAAATTACAAGTATAGACCCTTCAAGACCAGCAGAATGGATCAATCAAGAAGGGCAGCCAATATCGTCGTTTTATGGTTACGTTGTAGAGTCTGAAGTTCCTATAGAATATAGAGATAGACCGTACAGACATGTCGGTAATCAATTTGGTTTGGTTAAAGTAAAAGATTTAAATGGAGATGGAGTATTAGATGATGAAGATAAGACCATTTTAGGTAACCCTTATCCAGAATTAATTTGGAGTTTTACTAATGATTTTCAAATTGGAAACTTCGATCTTTCAATTATGTTCCAAGGGTCTCATGGAGCTGAGGTGAGAAACATAGGTGATCATTATTTATTCAGCCATAACAATAACAGAACGTTAATTTCTGATGTGGTTCCTGATTCTTACAATACAGAGTTTTTGGTGGATAAGTACTTTACAAACAGTATTATACAAGATGCATCATACATTGCATTGAGAAATATAAATATTGGATATAGTTTTCCAGAAGATTTAGTAACGGACTTAGGTATATCTAAGCTAAGAGTATATGCATCTGGTCAGAATCTATTGTATAAAACGGCAGACGGTTATACAGGGTGGAACCCAGAAGCTTTAGACAAAACCAGTCCAACGCAATATGGCTACCAAAGAGGAGGATCACCTATATATAGAACCATCTCTTTTGGATTAGATGTAGATTTTTAAAAAATAATTGCCTAATACACTTTATTATGAAAATTAAAACATATATACAGATATTATTAATAGGAGTCATAGCAGCATCGTGTAGCGATCATTTAGAACCTACACCTAGTTCTGCTATTACCTCAGAAAATTACTACACAACTATAGATGAATTAGAAACGGCACTCATGGGTGCTTACGATGCCATTCAAGGTGATGGAAGTTATGACAAGGATAAAAATCATGGTGTACAATATGAGTTTTACCTCACCGAAATGCGAAGTGGTAATACAGCGACCAAAATTGCCGATCCAGATGATTTTTCCGATTCAGGGCAATTTGAATCCTTCGATGTTTTAGCCACTAACGGTTTAGTTGCAAATTATTACTCTAGTTTTTACCAAGTTATTTTTAGAGCTAATGTGGTCTTAGAAAATTTAGGTAATGTTAACGATGATACAACGGCTATAGAAGCAGAAGCAAAATTTATTAGAGCTTATGCTTATTTTAATTTGGTAAGGTTATTTGGAGATATTCCTTTAATAGACCACGTACTTACACCATTAGAAAAAGATACGCAATTTATTAGAGTAGATAAGAATTTAGTTTATGAATTAATTGTAAGCGATTTACAAACCGCGGTGTTAGGTTTGGATAATAGGTATAAAACAAGAGCTTCAAAAGCTGCTGCACAAGGATTACTAGCTAAAGTTTATCTCACTTTAGAAGAACCAGAATACATACAGGCACAATTATTATTAGAAGAAATTATAAATAATCCAGATTACACGTTGGTTAATTTCAATGATGTATTTTATTCAGAATTAAATTCAGAAGTTATTTTCGCTATAGGCTATGAAAGTATTAATGATAGTCAAAATTTCTCTGCACAATGGATGAACGGAGTTGGGAACTCTAGTGGTTTAAATTATGCAACTTATGATTTAGTTGATGATTTTAACGAGTTTGGTGGTGATCGATCACAATATTCATTTAGACAAGATCCTGTGCATTTAACATCGGTAAGGTATCAATGTGCTAAGTATTTTCCAGATGGAGACAATGGAGGTGATACTCCTATTGCGGATTTTACTTCAAGTCCTAACCCAGAATTAGCAGGAAATGATTGGATTGTACTACGTTATGCAGATATATTGTTAATGCATGTTGAGGCCATTATGGCTGGAGCAGAACAAACGAGTGCAACTACAGCATTGGCCTCATTTCAAGAGGTTAGAAACAGAGCAGGTCTCACAGATGCTATTACCGAAATTACAGTAGACGACTTATTAATGGAAAGACGTGTAGAATTAGCTTTTGAAAACCATAGATTATTCGATTTAATTCGTTTAGGCAAAGCACAAGAAGTGTTATCGGCTTATTCTGAACTTTACGGATTTGGATTTACATCATCAGACTTGTTATTACCTCTACCACAAAATGAAGTTAATATAAGCGATGGTTTAATGACTCAAAACCCTAACTATTAAAAATATTAATTAAATACATTTAAAAATGAAAAATATTAATAGATTAAAAATAGGAGTTTCACAGCAGCTCACGGCTACTTTACTACTTGTTATAAGTATGGTTTTTGTGGGTTGTGATCCTACAATAGATGCGTTAGCTTTTGATTTGCCAGAATCTAATTCACAAGAAGATTTAACGCCTCCATCAGCGGAATTCACTGTATCGCCTACCGCAGATTTTTTAACATATACTTTTGCGAATGAGTCTAGAAGTGCAACAACTTACACGTGGGATTACGGAGATGGCAACAGTTCAACCGAATTAGATGGAATAAATACCTTTCCGGGAGAAGGAACTTATACTGTAACATTAACCGCAACTGATGATTTGGGAGTGTCTAGTACTTATTCCGAAGAAATAAATGTAGTAGAGCCAATTGTGCCTCCAACATTAATTCCTGTCATCCTCGAATCTGGTTTTGATAACGGAAACGATAGTCGAGATCCGTGGAGAAACTCAGATCTAGGAGGTGTAATTCAAATTACCTCATCAAATGGATACCACGAAGGAAATAATGGAGCAAAATTACCAAAATCAGGCGACCGAATAGGGTACCAGTTAATTGGAGAATTTACACCTAATGAAGTTTATGAATTAAAATTTAAATACACCTTTAGAGATCAAGAAGAAGCAGAGAATGGAAGTATTACAATTGCAATGGTACAGCCAATGAATTCTATAGATCAATTAGAAGACCATACGATTTCTAGTATTACATATACAGAAGATGCAGCAGGTGTTGGTAGTTTGGTAAGTGGATCATTGGTATTTAATTCAGGTGCCAATTCTGCCTTGGCAATATTCTTTTATAATGATGCTGATGAAGCCTATATAGATTCTTTTGAAATTGATGCGATTGAGTAGTATAATTGCCTTATCTTAAGAATTAAAGATGAAAACTTAGAAATAACAATTACTGTCTTATTTTTGAAAGGAAAATAGATTCATCATTACAATTTTTTATATGAAATTAGATACACAAACTAAATCGGAAAGTTCAAAAATTCAAAATGAGATTATCTCTAAAATAGGAGAATTAATCAATGTGAAAAACCTTGAGCCAGGAGACAAATTACCATCTGAAAGAACGCTGTCAGAAAAATTTAATGTTTCTAGAAGTGTCATAAGACTTGCCATTCAGAAATTAGAGCTATATGGTTTATTAAAATCAAGACCACAAAGTGGAACTTTTGTTGCCAACATTGGAGTCATTGCTATGAATGGAATGATTGACGATATTCTAAGACTAGAAGAGCAAGACTTTAAAGCCCTTGTAGAAACAAGAATTTTGTTAGAGCTTAAAACAGTCAGGTTAGCCGCAATAAGACGGTCAAAGAACGATTTAGAAAATATGAAATCTGCTTTAACAGCCTATTCAGAAAAAGTAAGAAACGGAGAAGCAGCAGTAGAAGAAGATTTGTTATTTCATTTAGCGATTGCTAAGGCCAGTAAAAATGCAACTATAAATACGTTTATGTTAATGATTACGCCAGAAATTATAACAAATTTTGAAACCTATCACGTGTGTGATAAGGGTTTGGCCTTAAAAGGAATTGAGGAGCATGAAGCCATCTATAAAGCTATTGAGCAACAAAACCCACAACTAGCTAAACAAAAAATGAAAGATCATTTTAGTGAGTTATATCAGTATTGTTATAACGTTTAATACAAAATAAATTATGCAAAAAAGTAGAAAAATTGGAGGCTTACGCTGGTGGGTAGTGACGTTAATAGCTATTGCGACTATTATTAATTACATTGACCGTACGTCGCTTAGTGTTCTTTGGCCAGAGATTGCCAATGATTTGTATCCAGGTCATACCACAGATGAAACAAAAGCTATCTATGCATTGATTTCAATCATTTTTGTTTTTTCTTATGCGTTTGGTCAGGCCATCTTCGGTAAGATTTTCGATTGGGTAGGAACACGAATGGGATTTGTACTTTCTATTGGTGTGTGGTCTATCGCTACGGCTTTGCATGCTTTTGCTAATGGTATTTTAAGTTTTGGGATATTTCGTGCTATATTAGGAGTTTCAGAAGCAGGTAACTGGCCTGGTGCAACCAAAGGAAACGCAGAATGGTTCCCAACTAAAGAACGCGCCCTTGCGCAAGGGATTTTTAATTCTGGCGCAGCCATCGGAGGCATTATATCTATACCGTTAATCGCAACCTTATCAATTTATTTCAGTTGGAAAACCATATTTATTCTTATCGGTTTAGCAGGTTTACTATGGTTAATACCTTGGTGGATTTTAGTTAAAGCCGCACCTAAAGATCACCCTTGGATTACTGAAGAAGAGCGTGAATATATTTTAACCGGACAAAAAAATGAAGATTTTGATGGAGATGGTGAAAAAGATCAAGAGTATAATCCTAATACAGGTGAATTACTGGGTCATAAACAAAGTTGGGGAGTCATATTAGCCTCAGCAGCAATCGATCCTATTTGGTGGTTGTTTGTGTTTTGGATTCCTATTTATTTAAATGAAGTATTTGCTATGGATGTGAAATCAATGGCATTATATGGTTGGGTTCCTTATGCAGGTGCTATGTTAGGTGCGTATTATGGAGGAATCTTAGCTCGTAATAAATTAAAAAAAGGATGGAATGTGGATAAAACACGCAAAATGGTCATCACTCTTGGTTGTTTTGTAATGTTACCTGCACTATTAGCTATGTCAAATCCATTGGGTATTGAAACAGCTGTCATCGATATTTTAAACGGACTAGGTGTTACAGATATGAGTGCTTCAGATATGCAAAATCCTGGAGCCACGACAGCCGTAATTTTAATGGCTGTGATTCTATTTGGTTTTCAAACGGCAATAGGAAATGTACAAACACTTCCGAGTGATCTTTTTAGTGGAAAAACAGTCGGTTCCTTAGCGGGCTTTTCTGGTATGGCAGCTAAGCTTACAGCTGCAGGTTTAACTTATTTGGTACCTTGGTTAACAAGTGGTGGAAATTACACACCTGCGTTTATCATAGGAGCTACATTAGCCCTATTAACCGTGGCTAGTGTTTGGATTTTTATTCCAAAAGTAAAACCCATGACAAAAAAACTATAACATAATTATATATTAAATTAAACACGATGAGTAATAACAAAGGAAAGGTAGCTATAGTAACAGGAGCTACAGGCGGAATAGGTTTTGAAGTAGCAAAACGATTAGGTACTGATGGTTATACTGTAGTATTAAACGGTATTGACGATGAGGCAGGAGTAGAAAGAGTAAAGGAGCTAACAGAAGCTGGTATTACCGCAGAATATCTTGGCTTTGATGTTACTAAAGAGGAGCAAGTGACATCTAATATCGAGAAAATTGGCGAAAAATATGGTAGAATTGACGTCTTAGTCAATAATGCTGGTGGTCTTGGTGGGAGATCTAGATTCGAAGAAATGACCACTGATTTTTACCGTTTTGTAATGGCACTTAATCTCGATTCAGTGTTTTTTGCATCAAGAGCTGCTATCCCATATCTTAAAAAAGGTGAGCACCCTTCAATTATTAATTATACCTCTAATGCAGGATGGACTGCGGGTGGGCCTGGAGCAGGAATCTACGGAACATCGAAAGCAGGAGTACATGCAATCACTAGGGCCTTAGCAAAAGATTTAGCTGAATATGGTATTAGAGTAAATGCAGTATCTCCAGGTACTATTGATACTCCGTTCCATGCACAAATTAAAGCCACTAAACCAGAAGTGTTTGCTTCTTGGGCAAATAATATCATGTTAGGAAGATTAGGTCAACCAGAAGACGTTGCTGGTGTGATTTCTTTCTTAGCAAGTAAAGATGCAGCTTTTATAACTGCCGAAACCATCCAAATTGGTGGTGGACAAGCTTTAGGGATCTAAGCAAGTTAAGTTTGATTGAAGCGTTATTGTCGGAAGACAATAGCGCTTTTTTATTTTATAGGCTTTAAACCAAGTAGTTGTAATAGTTCTTGTTTGTCTTACTAGTAACAAAATTATAACTTACTTAGAAAACATATAATTTAGTGAAATTCTAATTTTCATAAGAATTTATTTTAGTTGTATATATCCGACTATGAAATGTTAGCCGCAAAGGCTGTAAACACCACTAAATACTAAAGTTCAAAGAATTAGCATATTAAGTATTTCTCAAAAATCATAACATAAGATTTAGTTATTTCTTAAAAAAAAGTAAGATAATTTAACGAAAACGTTGTAGTTAACAGAAAATTAACTAAATTTGGTAAACCAGTTTGGTATACCAAACTGGTTTACCAATAGAATTAGATTGATTTTTTCTTATTTTCTCTACTGGCATCACACAGAATAAGAAGGAATTATGCGTCTAATAAATAATTAATAATTAAAACAACTAATCTTATGCAACAACAGCTCAAATTTTTTAACATAAAATGGATTCCGCTTGTGGTATTTATTTTATTTGGCTCAGCAGTATATGCTCAGCAAACAGTTACAGGTACTGTGAGTAGTCAACCTGATGGATTCCCCTTACCAGGTGCCAATATTTTAGTTAAAGGAACTACAATTGGTGCTACCACAGATATGGATGGAAAATATAGTATTGAAGTAGAAGATGGTACAGCTATATTAGTATTTAGTTATGTTGGTTTTACACCACAAGAAGTTGCTGTTGGCGACCAAACAGTGATAGATGTAGTATTAATTGAAGATGCTAGCCAACTTAGTGAAATAGTAGTCGTTGGTTATGGTGCGCGTAGAAAGAGCGACGTTACAGGGTCAGTATCTTCTGTAAAGGCCGATGAGTTAACCGCGTTTCCTGTATTAGATGCAGAGCAAGCATTGCAAGGACGTGCAGCAGGTGTTGTAGTACAATCTAACAATGGTGGTGAGCCAGGTGCTCCTATTAAGATTAATATTAGAGGTAATACTTCAATTAATGCTAGTAGTGAGCCACTTATCGTCGTAGACGGATTTGTAGGCGCCAATATGCCTCAAGCAGGCGATATAGAATCTTTACAGGTTCTAAAAGATGCCTCAGCAACCGCAATCTATGGCTCTAGAGGTTCTAATGGTGTCGTTTTAGTAACTACGAAAAAAGGACGAGCAGGAAAATTAACAGTAGAATTAAATAGTACCTATGCTGTTCAATCTACAGCTAACAGTTTAGACTTACTTAATGCTAATGATTTTGCAGATTACCAAAACCAAATTAGAACTAATCAAGGAAATACAACTCCTTACGTCCAAGGGAATTATAATACGGACTGGCAAGACGAAATCTACAGAGCTGGCAACACTTCTAATAATCAACTGTCTTTCTCAGGTGGTTCCGAAAAAGTAAACTATTATGCTTCCGGGACTTATTTTCAACAAGATGGTATACTTGTTAATTCAGGATACGAAAGAGTATCATTCTTATCTAACATAGATGCTCAAGTTACTGATAAATTAAAAATTGGTCTTAATTTAACTGGTCGTTTAAGCAAAAAAGACGGTGTTACAACACAATCTGATGGTTCTGTTACTGTAGGAGGAGACGATGTAGTGTCTTTAGCAATGAGGTTTGCACCAGATAAAGGGATTTATAATAGTGATGGTTCATTTTCTACAAATGATCAAGTTGGAGATGAGGTAGATAACCCTTATGCTGTAGCTACACAAAGAGATGATGATACCGAAACGGAGGATTTTAGAGCAAATTTTTATGCTAACTATGAAATTATTGAAGGACTTACATTTAAGACGACCTTCGGTTTGTCTACTTCAAATGAATTTAGAGGTGTCTACATGCCAAGAACACTAGCGGTTACAGCTGGTAGAGGATTAGATGGACGAGCTATTATGTCTGAGGATAAATCAAAAAATATTTTAAGTGAAAATTACTTAACCTATCAGAAAGAAATAGGAAAAGGAAATTTAACACTATTGGCAGGTTATTCATATCAAAAGTCTCAAAATAAAGGATTTTATAGTGAAGGAACAGGTACTATTTCAGATTCATTTTCTTACTATGGTTTATGGACAGCAACAAACTTAATAAATGGTCAGTCTGGCGATATCTATACTAATGAAACTGAAATTCAATCACAATTTGGTAGGGTAAATTTTGATTACGACGATAAGTATTTAATTACTGCAACAGTAAGACGAGATGGCGCCTCTAACTTTGCAGAAAATGAAAAGTATGCCATTTTTCCTTCAGCTGCTATAGGTTGGAAAATGTCTAATGAAGATTTTTTAAGTAACAGTGAGACTATTTCTAATTTAAAATTAAGAGCTAGTTATGGTGTTACTGGTAATCCATCAATTGGAGCTTATGAATCTTTAGCTAGTTTGGCAAGTATTTATGCTTCTAGTAATGGAGTAACTGTTCCGGCAATAACACCAAATCAACCATCTAATCCAGATTTAAAATGGGAGTCATCTTATCAAACAAATGTGGGTTTAGACTTAGGTTTATTTAATGGTAAAGTGTCACTTTCAGTAGATTATTACAATATTGATACTAAGGATCTAATTATGGTAGATAGAGGTTTACCTTGGTATTTAGGTTTCTATAATGATGAAATCTTAAAAAATGTAGGTGAAGTCAATAATAAAGGATTTGAAATTTCTATTAATTCTAGAAATATCGTGAAAGATGATTTCTCATGGACAACAGATTTAGTATTCTCTAGGAATAAAAATACAGTTGAAACTTTAATAAATGGCGATGACTATTTTCAAAATGGTGCGCCAAGTTATTTTAGTGTAAGCAACACGGCTCTTTTAAGAGAGGGAGAAGAAGTAGGCCTGTTTTATGGATACGATTATGCTGGCGTATATCAAGGTGGTGCTTTTCCTGAAGGGACAGCTACCATTGCAGGTGGTGTGGCTGGTGATCCATTATTTTTAGATTTAGACGAAAGTGGTGATATTTCGAACGATGATAGAAAAGTGATTGGTAATCCAAATCCTGATTTTACTTGGGGAATCACAAATACATTCTCTTATAAAAACTTTGACTTAAATATCTTTTTTCAAGGGTCACAAGGTGGTGAAATATTTAACATGACTAATGTGCAGTTAAACAATGGTGATGCCAATACAACATACGACTATTATAACAATGCTTGGACACCTACTAATACCAATACAGATCAACCACGCGCCGGAAATAATAGTTTTAGAGAAATTTCTTCTCGTTTTGTAGAAGATGGAAGCTATGTAAGATTAAAAAACATTGCTATAGGGTACACTTTCTCTTCAGATCTTATTGAAGATTTGGGTGTTGAGAGTTTAAAACTTTCTGTAAGTGCTCAAAACTTATTAACCTTCACTAATTATTCAGGTTTAGATCCTGAGGTTAATTACTTCGGTGCAGCTGGAAATAATAATACAGCAAGCAATACGGTTAGAGGTTTTGACTTCGGAAATTATCCAACTGTAAGATCATTTAGTTTTAGTCTTAGTGCTAAGTTTTAATCGTAGCTTAAAGAAAATACAGTATAAATTAAAAAAGAAAAGATTATGAATTCAAATAAAATATTATTGTTATTGATGGGACTCTCCATAATGGCATGCTCAGATTTAGAAGAAGAACCTGTTGGGTTGTTATCTCCAGATGGCTTTTTTAGTACGACTCAAGATATTCAAACAGCAGTAGATGGTTCATTAACCCATGCTATAAATGAAGAAATTTGGGGTAGAAAATTATCTATCGCATTGTTGTTACGCTCAGATATGGTAGATCTTATGCCTACACAAGCCAGACGTGTAGAAATGAATATGCATACAATTTCAGGAGATAATGAAATGGTATATGACCCATGGACTAGAATATACCTTGGCATTGCTGCTGCTAATAACGCTATTGCTGGTGCCGAAAATGTAAACCTAGAGGATGAAATTAAAAACCCTGTAACAGCACAAGCATATTTTGCAAGAGCATTTTATTATTTTCATTTAGTAAGATTATTTGGAGATATTCCGTACATAGATACACCAGTGTCAGATATCGATGCCGCCAGTTCATTAACTTTAACATCAGAATCGCAGGTTTATGACAACATTATAGCCGATTTGCAATTTGCTAAGACTTGGTTGCCAGATACACAACCATCTAGAGCAATACCGTCTAGAGCAGCGGCAAGTTCATATTTAGCCTTAGTGTATTTAACTAGAGCAGGAACTAGTGACATGACTAACTTTCAATTGGCTTTTGATGAAGCTAAAGAAGTTATCGATAATAAAGGAGATTATAATCTGGATTTAGATCCAGATTTTCAAACATTGTTTAATGCAAATAAAATTGATAACTCGTTAGAACCTATATTCGCACTCGATTATAATAGTGTAGAAGCACCAGATAATGGTTATGATCAAACATCACCAATGACAGGCGTTAGAGGTGATTTCGGTTGGTCTGTGGCAGTCCCTACTATGGCTGTTTATGATTCTTTTGAAGATGGTGATTATAGAAAAAATGTGAGTTTTCAAACAGAGGCTACAATCAATGAAACATTAGTAGATTATAATGAGTTTGATATCAGCGGGCACGAACACGCTGTAAACCGTCCATACATCGCTAAGTACTCACGTTATCCTGGAGATTTTGCACGTGGTGATAAAAGAGCTACTAGTCATAATTATTCGATGTTGCGCTATGCTGAAGTATTATTGATCGCTGCAGAAGCAGGTGTTGAAATAGGAAGTCCTTTAGCACTTGGTTATTTAAACGAAGTTAGAAGTAGAGCAAGAAATGGTGGTGAGTCTACGTCTGGTGGTTATACAGAGGTAACAATTCCTTCTAGTTCTGTACCTGCAGATCTTACATCTATTACAGTAGAAGATGTACTAGAAGAACGTAGAATAGAATTGGCCTTTGAAGGTAAAAGATGGTACGACATTAAAAGAAGACAATTGGGCGACCAAGTATTTGGAGCTTCTGGCTATGAGGGATTAAAACCAGATTGGAATTCGTCAGAGGATTATGATACTCCAATCCCACAAGATGAAATTGATAGAAATCCTAACTTAGGAGGTCTATAATAAAATAATTATTTGAGTTGGTACTGTCCTTGTGTTTATATGTAATATAAATGCAAGGACAGTTTTTTTATTGCAAAATGAACTTTTAAAGGGTAAATATAACTTGAAATCTGTGACGCTTTAAATACTAATTTTTAAAACTTTTATGCGCTGTTCAGATTTTTTAAAGACAATGTAATACGTGCCAGAATTTAAACCTGAAAAATCTAATTTAAAGCGCTTAATCCGGTTTTCTAAAGCTACAATATTCCCCAAACCATCATAGAATTCAATTGCGTCATAGTCTTTTGGTTTAGCTGTCTTAAAATTAATGATTTGTTTTGACGATGCTGCAACTAAAATAGTATTGTCTACACGTTTTTGTAGCTCAGATAATGATAAAGGACCAAATTCTTCAATACTGAAATTAGCATATCGAATAATTTCATCTTTTATATCATTACTGTGTTTTAGGCTTCTATAAATTCCCCATTTTGGTCTAGAAAAAGTAGCACCATCTTGCCACGTATCTATAATATCATTACTATAACTAAATACTGAAGTATTGTTGGACAAATGATTAATGGTAATATCGTAACTGCCTTTATTAGAAAAGTGAATGATTTCGCTAACAGATACCCAATGTCCTCTGAGTAAATTGAGATCAACGGTTTTAATTGTCGCCTGGCTGTCGGTTGAAGTATGCCTGAGTTCTAAACGGTCGGGATTGCCTGTACGAAGTGTTAAAGTAATCATTGGAATAGATGCATAAGGACCTCCTACTGCTTTAATTTGATGAATATGTGTAAAACTAGAAGAGACCTTAAAATTGCGAGGAAGTTTAAACATCCATTTATAGTGCACTGTTTCTCCTTCTTCGGCTTTTAAATTATCTGGTGAAGAGGCATAAGTTTTAATTTCTACACGCTGTCTATCATATTTTTTACAGCGGTCATTATCTGGTGTTACATGCGCTATAAATTGAAACACGTTAGTGTTTAATTCCGCATCAAAAACTTCGTTAATATGCCTTCCAAAATCTGGATGAGCACAATCTGGTGTTTCTACGGCATTGTAACCAGGAGCTAATACGGCATTAATGTCTTCATACGTATTACCTGGGCCGTTGGCATTTAAAACCGTTTGTGAAAATCCTAGTGAGATTCCTAATACGGTAATACCTAAATTTAAAAAGGGTTTTCTCATAGTTTGGTATTTATTAATACGTGTAAGAAGGCTTTCTTTTTATCAATTTTAATGCCCTCTATTGTTGCGTAAGACCTATTAATGCTTTTCCGTTATTAGCTTTAAGTAAGGGCGATTTTTTACTTGGAATGTAGCTGTCTTTATCGTCCCATTTTGGGTTTTTAAAAATGAGGTCTATTTCCTTAGCACCTTTGGTTATTTTAGGATAACCATTGTCATCAAATAAGCAATTGGATATGATGTTATTTGTACCTTTTAAGTTAACAGGTGTTTCAGCTTTATAACTATTTATAAAAACAGAATTTTTAATGGTCACTTCATGGATACCGTTTGTAATTAGAACTTTTCCTTTTTCTTCATTACCAACCTTATCAAATACACTATTTGTAACAAGCAGTTTTCCACCTTCTATAGTAACATCTGGAATACTTCGAATGTAATTTACCGCAAACTCTTCGATAGCTTTAAAAACACAGTTATCAATAATAAGTTCTAATGCGCTGTATTTTCCAAAATTATCTTTGTCGTAAGATAAATTCAATCCTCTGTAGCTATCTAAAAAATTACAGTTTTTAAAAGATAAACTGCTGGCAGCCGTGCCTTCGTATGCTTTAAAAATGCTACCGCCATTTTGTGTTGTAAAATGTTTGAATGTGCATTGTTCTGCATTAAGTGCATACATGGTAGATTCCATTTTATCAGGTGAAACGATAGCATACTTAATGGGTTTGGTATGTGTAGCATCGAAAGTAATATTTTTGATAGTTAAGGCAGTACCTTCATTAATTCTTATAAAATAATTGAATGCCTTTTCTATGTTGTCTTGCATTTTAAATACGGTACTGCCATCTTTTGCTCCTATAACAGTAATATTTTTCTTTATTTTTAGGCTTTTAGTAAATTCGTAAATACCAGATTTTAAAGTAATAATATCTCCGTCTTTTGCTTTACTAAACGCTTTGTAAAGCGTGCCAAGACCAGGCTCAATGATTAAATCTTCGGCTTTTGTTACTGGAGCTATAATATTGGGTTTCCAACCAGGACCTGTTCTGGCTGTTAATGCTCTAGGAATTTTTGTATTATTGAGATTAAAAGCACCTGCAACATATATTTCTCTTGTTACACCTACTATATCTTGTTCAGGACTTTTAGGTGTTTTAGTCACACTTTTTAAAATGTTGTTATTACTTGAAGGTATTGGTAACGACTTTAAAAGTGTCCAATCTATATTGGCTTTAGTAAAATATAACGTATTTACTGCAGCTTCACTATCTACAATATTCCCTGAAAAAGTAATCCCATCCAGCGTATCTACGGTTTCCAAAATTTGCGTCCCATCAGTATTTGTAATAATGTTATTTGCAAAAATCGTGGTTATTGGGGCAAGACTTAATTCTTCATTTTTACCTGCTCCAAAAGTCATGGAGCTACAGTTAATAATAGTATTGTTCTGAATATTGACATTTTTAACTTGGTTATAGCGATTTAAAGGAGAGTTAGGAACTCCATTCATTATCACAATAGGACCTCTATAACCATTACCTTTTAAACCTATCAATAAATTATTTCTAATAATATGTCCTTCATTAATAATTCTAATGCCTCCCGTTTGTGAAACATTATTACCTAAAAATACATTGCCTTCTACGAGCGCATTATTACCGTGTCTCAGCGTCAATGTGCCTTTGCTTTCTATAAATAGATTGTTTCTAAATATATTATCGGCAGATTTATTAGAAATAATTTCTATTTCGCCATCACAATTTTTAAAGGTGTTACTTTCAACAATGGTTTTAGAGGATTTCATAGAGTTGGCACTAGTTCCGATTCTAATCGTTTCACCTCCATTTTCTCCTAAATCTGGTCTATGACCAAAGTAGTTATGGTCTATTTGATGGTTGTTTTCAATGTGTTCTTCCCCTTTTAACCAAACAACTAGAGTAGTGCCTGCAGAAGTTTTTCCGGTAAAATGGTTGTGGTCTACTCTATTGTTTTTACCCCAAAGATCTACCCAATGATTTTTAATGGTGTCATCCGCTACGTCAAAATACGATATAGTAGAATTGGTGAGTCTACAATGGTTAGCAAACTCTTTTGAGTTTTTTCTAAATTGTACAACATATTTTTCTGTTGTTTTGCCGTCTTTAAACCAAAGTCCACTAACTATTACATATGTCCCATATATACTAAGGCTAGAATCACCAGTTAGAATTACTTCGCCTGCCGCTTCAGCTTTGATAATAATAGGATTTTCTTTAGTACCATTACCATAGGCAAGAAGTTTGGTGTCTTTCCATTCGCCATTTTTTAGAATAATAGTGCCTCCTTCACTAACTTTAGAAATGGCAGCATTGTATTCTTCTATATTTGAAACTGTGATATCTTGAGCTTGTAGCGTGCTTATTAAGAAAAATGAGCTAATAAGAAATAAGAGATTAGATGTTTTCATTTGTTTAATTAGTTCAATAATTAGTTAATATAAAAATAATCAAAAACAGTTCTGTATAATCTTGTGTAGCTTTTAACTGTTAGTTTTACAAGGTTTTAAGTCGCTGTGTTTTAAGATAAATGTTTTTTCTATTGCTAATAGAAAGAGTTTTACACTTATAATTTATGAGCTGGAATCTCTTATAATTAATTCGGCATCGAGAATTATTTTATTAAGTGTTTGTTTTATTTCAGGTTGTGCTATATGTTTTAAAAATGTTTCAGCTGCTAAGCGACCAATGTCTTTACTGTGTTGTTCTATGCTAGAAATAGATGGTGTAACCAAAGAGGTAAAAGGTTCATTACCAAAACCGACTAAACGAATATCTTCTGGTACATTTATATCGTTTTCATTTAAAACTTGTAATGCTCCTAAGGCTGCGTAATCACTAGCTATATAGACAGCATCTGGTCTATTTTTTAACTTAAGGAGACGTTCCATCTCTCGTCTGCCATCTTCTAATCTTAGTGAACTTTCAACAATGAGCGTATCATCAAAAGGTAGGTTGTTTGTTTTTAGAGCATCAACATAACCGCGAATTCTATTGTTAAAGATACGGGTGCGTCTATAACCACCAATATGTGCAATACGTTTACAGCCTTTATCTACTAAATGTTTAACGATTACATGGCTACTGTCATAATCGTTAATACCTACATAATCTACATTAAGATCGTTTTCACCACGATCAAATAATATTAAAGGAATCCCATTGGCTTTTATTTTTTCGTAATGCGATAAATCAACGGTTTCATTTGCCATAGATGCAATAATCCCATCGACTTGCGAGTATAAAAGCGTGTCTATATTTTTACATTCTTTCTCAAAGGATTCATTAGATTGAGTGATAATAATATTATAGCCCGCTTTGTTTAGTACAGCTTCCATATTTTCGAGAACTGAAGAAAAGAAGTTACTATTTGTCCTAGGCACTATAACACCAACTAAATTGCTTTTCCCCTTTCTTAATGCACTAGCGATATGATTAGGTTGATAATTTAATTCTTTAGCAACACGCTTTACCGCTTGCTTGGTCTTGTCACTAATCCTAGAATCATCATGCATAGCTTTAGACACAGCCGCAGGTGAGATGTTTAAGACATTTGCGATGTCTTTTAATGTTGCTCTTTTTTTATTCGCCAAGTTTTTTATATATTTGCTTAATCGATTAAGCAAATATAATCTTTTTAATAATAAAAATCAAAGCGTGTCCGTTTTGATTTATTTTTAAACAAAGTGCTTAATCGATTAAGCAAATTCTAAATTAATAACTAAATAAACACATATTCAGAATGAAAAAAGTAGTCACTTTTGGCGAGATTATGCTAAGATTAGCACCTCAAGGATTTTTAAGATTTTCTCAAGCTAATAATTTTGATGTTATCTATGGTGGAGGAGAATCTAACGTTGCCGTATCATTAGCAAATTACGGAGTGCCTGTAGATTTCGTAACACGTTTACCAAAAAATGATATTGGAGAATGTGCTATGATGGAAATGCGAAAAAGAGGGGTTGGTGTCGATAAAATTATCTATGGTGGTGACCGTTTAGGAATCTATTTCTTAGAAACAGGTGCTGTGAGCAGAGGATCTAAAGTTGTATATGATAGAGCACACTCTGCAATTTCAGAAATTGAACCAGGTATGGTAGATTGGAAAACAGTCTTTAAAGATGTGGCTTGGTTTCATTGGACAGGTATTACACCTGCGATTTCGCAAGGTGCCGCGGATGCCTGTTTAGAAGCTGTGAAGGTGGCAAGTGACATGGGAGTGACTATTTCTACCGATTTAAATTATAGAGCTAAACTTTGGACGTACTGTGATGATGCTCATAGAGAAAAAATAATGACGGAATTAACCTCGTATTGTGATGTTGTTTTAGGAAATGAAGAAGATGCAGAAAAGCATTTTGGTATTCATCCTGAAGGTCTAGATGTGCATAAACATGGACACGATGTAAAAGCGGAAGCATTCTTATCCGTTTGTAAACAAATGATGGAAAAATTTCCAAGAGCTAAAAAAGTAATTACAACATTAAGGGGTTCAATTTCTGCATCTCATAATACTTGGGCTGGAGTTTTATACGACGGTACAAAAATGTACGAAACTCGCCAATATCAAATTACAGATATCGTGGATCGTGTAGGTGGTGGAGATTCATTTATGGGAGGCTTAATCTATGGGTTATTAAAATATCCTGAAGACGACCAAAATGCATTGGATTTTGCAGTTGCAGCTTCATGTTTAAAACACACTATTAAAGGCGATGCCAATTTAGTAACTGTAGCAGAAGTTGAAAAATTAATGGGTGGTGACGCCTCAGGACGTGTAGCAAGATAAAATTATGGCAAATTTTTCAAGAATAGAAGTCGCAAATGTTATGAAACAAACCGGAATGGTTCCATTGTTTTATAACGC
>Ga0193951_1000192_pt1 | contig 28252 bp, 31 predicted proteins | sample BB_2_MG_FD_140370 | JGI IMG/M metagenome (GOLD analysis project Ga0193951, IMG submission 140370) | Microbial mat bacterial communities from the Broadkill River, Lewes, Delaware, United States - BB_2_MG | ecosystem: Environmental > Aquatic > Freshwater > River > Microbial mats | place: USA...
TATGTGGTTCAAGGAAATGTAAAGAAAAGAATGAAACGTTTAAAAGCTAAAGTTGCATAACGATGGAAAATAGAACAGATAAAAATTCATATACTATAATTTTTGCCATAGCAATGGTATTAGTGGTAGGTTCTTTATTAGCATTTACAGCAGCTTCTTTAAAACCTACAATCGCAGAAAATGAACGTATGGAAAAGCAGCAGAATATTCTGTATGCTATGGGAGTTAATGATAATGATGAAGGTAGTGCTAATTTTATTTCAACAGATAAAGTTGCTGGTGAGTTTTCAAAATACATTAAAAAACAATTAGTAATTGAAAATGGAATTGCATCAGAAAATGACCAAGCGTATTTAATTGATGTAAAAAAGGAACAAACCAAAGCAAAATCTGGTGAGGCAAGAAGGTTACCTTTATTTATAGGCGAAAAGGATGGTAAAACATTTTATATCGCACCAATAAGAGGTAAAGGACTTTGGGATGCTATTTGGGCTTATGTCGCAATGGATGAAAACATGGTTGTTCAAGGAGCTTATTTTGATCATAAAGGTGAAACACCTGGTTTAGGAGCAAATATTAAGCAACGTTTCTTTATGGATGACTTTATTGGAGAACATTTATTAGATGCTTCAGGTAATTTTAAAGGAATTACAGTCGCAAAAGGTAATGCCGATCCTAAAAATTTAGATAAAACAGATAACGAGGTTGATGCTATTGCAGGTGCTACAATTACTGGTGATGGTGTTACAGCAATGATCAAAAAAGATTTGAAGCTTTACTGGCCTTATTTTAAAACTTTAAAAAAATAATTTATGGGACTTTTATCAAAAAAAGACGCCAATTTAATATTAGATCCATTAGCAGATAATAACCCAATTACAATCCAAGTACTTGGTATCTGTTCTGCTTTAGCAATTACAGCCGAGCTTAAAGCTTCTATTGTAATGGCCGTTTCTGTATTATTTGTTTTAGGAATAGGAAACGTAGTCATTTCTTTAATGAGAAATATTATTCCTTCAAAAATTAGAATTATTGTACAACTTGTTGTTGTTGCAGCTTTAGTAATTATAGTGGATCAAGTTTTAAAGGCTTATGCTTATGAACTAAGTAAAACACTTTCAGTTTTTGTTGGATTAATTATTACAAACTGTATTATCATGGGACGTTTTGAAGCGTTTGCTTTAGGAAATGGTCCATGGAGGTCATTTTTAGACGGTATAGGTAATGCTGCTGGTTATGGTTTAATACTTATAATCGTAGGATTCTTTAGAGAACTTTTAGGGTCTGGAACCTTATTAGGATTTAAAGTTTTAGGTGATCCAATCGAAAAAACAGGATTGTATGCAATTGGTTATGAAAATAACGGTTTTATGTTATTATCTCCAATGGCATTAATAGTTGTAGGGATTATTATTTGGATACAACGTAGTAGAAACAAAGCATTAATAGAAGACTAAAAATAGTCTGCAGTAAATGTCTAGACTAAGGATTTAAAACTGCAAACTGAAGACTTAAAAATATGGAACATATAGAATTATTTTTCAAATCGATATTTATAGATAACATGGTATTTGCAACATTCTTAGGAATGTGTTCTTACTTAGCTGTATCTAAAAAGGTGTCAACAGCTGTTGGTCTTGGTGCTGCTGTAATATTTGTATTAGCTATTACAGTACCATTAAACTGGTTGTTAGATCAGTATTTATTACAACCTGGTGCATTATCTTGGTTAGGTGAAGAATATGCGAGCTACGATTTAAGCTTCTTATCTTTTATTATGTTTATTGCAACAATTGCTACTATGGTACAATTAGTTGAAATCATAGTAGAAAAATTTTCGCCATCATTATATAACTCGTTAGGTATATTTTTACCTTTAATTGCTGTAAACTGTGCCATTTTAGGTGGTTCATTATTTATGCAATCTAGAGAAATAGCAACCTTAGGCTTAGCCTTAAATTATGGTATTGGTTCTGGTATTGGATGGTTCTTAGCAATTTTAGCAATTGCAGCTATTAGAGAAAAAATTAGATATAGTAATGTACCACCAGCTTTAAGAGGTTTAGGTATTACATTTATTATAACAGGTTTAATGGCCATTGGATTTATGAGTTTTGGTGGTATGTTAACAGGAGGTGATGAAGAAGCACCTGCAGAAGATAAGTCTGCTGCAATTGAAGTAATAAAAGAAGATATTAATAAAGAAGCTCAACTTAAGTCTGACTTAAATGTAGCTGAAAATACAAACGAGTAATTGATTAGTATGATGATATTAGCCGCAAGTACAATCGGAACTATAGTCGCAACAGTAGCTGCCTTTTTATTGGTAACTCTATTGTTAGTAGCACTATTATTATTTGTAAAACAAAAGTTATCACCTTCAGGACCTGTAAAGATTTTGATTAATGGTGAACGTGAAATAGAAGTGAGTTCGGGAGGTACTTTATTAAGTACTTTAGGTGCTGAAAAAATATTTTTACCATCTGCTTGTGGTGGAGGTGGAACTTGTATTCAGTGTGAGTGTCATGTTTTATCTGGTGGTGGTGAAGCATTACCAACAGAAACTCCTCACTTTTCTAGAAAAGAATTAGCTCATGGAGCGCGTTTATCTTGCCAAGTAAAAGTAAAGCAGGATATGGAAATTACGATTCCTGAAGAAGTATTTGGTATCAAGAAATGGGAAGCAACAGTAGTTTCAAACTATAATGTTGCAACATTCATTAAGGAGTTTGTAGTTGAGATTCCTGAGGATATGAATTACAAAGCTGGTGGATATATTCAAATTGAAATCCCTGAATGTGAAGTTAAGTATGCAGATATGGATATTACTGCACACCCAGAAGATCATCCAGGTGAACCAGATAAGTTTAAAGCAGATTGGGAAAAGTTTGGTTTATGGCCTTTAGTAATGAAAAACGAAGAGCTAGTTGAACGTGCTTATTCTATGGCTTCTTACCCTGCAGAAGGAAGAAGAATTATGCTTAACGTTCGTGTTGCAACTCCTCCTTTCGATCGTGCAAAAGGCGGCTGGATGGATGTAAATCCTGGTGTTGCTTCATCTTATATCTTTAATCAAAAAGTTGGTGATAAAGTAACAATCTCTGGACCTTATGGTGAGTTCTTTATCAACGAGTCAGATTCAGAAATGTTATACGTTGGTGGTGGTGCAGGTATGGCACCAATGCGATCACACTTATACCAATTATTTAGAACATTAAAAACAGGTCGTAAAGTAACATATTGGTACGGAGGACGTTCTAAAGCAGAACTATTCTATATCCATTATTTTAGAGCATTAGAAAAAGATTTTCCAAACTTTAAGTTCTATTTAGCATTATCAGAGCCATTAGAAAGTGATAATTGGAAAGTTAAAAAAGATATCAATGACGAAGAAGGTGACGGATTTGTAGGTTTCATTCATAATTGTGTAATAGAAAACTACTTAAATCATCATGAAGCACCAGAAGATATTGAATTATATTTCTGTGGACCACCATTAATGAACCAAGCGGTTCAGAAAATGGGAGAGGATTTTGGAATCCCTGATGAGCATATTAGATTTGATGACTTTGGAGGTTAATCTAAAGTTATTATCATATAAAAAAAGCCAACTCAAAATGAGTTGGCTTTTTTTATTTTTATAATGTTATGTTTATACCAATTCCGTATTGAGCTTATCACTGTTATAATTAAATAACACTGAACAATCCATAACATCATTTATCTTATCTAATCTACATAGTTCGGTAACAACATTGCATAAACCATTAAATAAAATAGTTTCGTTGATGTAACGAGGTCTGTATAAACGCTTCTGCTCAGATAAATTATATCCACATCCCATAAGGAAAGCATTTTCAATTTGTAATAATTCAATAGCTAAATAGCCATTAAATCGCCGGCCTAAATTTTGATGCACTAAGCCTACGTAATTCAATTTGGTTGAGCCATGGATGTCTGTTAAATGTTTCCAGCTATCTTTGTTATCTAGAATATTACCAACTGCACATTGCTTAAAATCGTCAGGATTTAAAGTCTTATTATGAAATGCTAGATATAATTTATTAATTGCATTGTCAAAACGAACTGAGGTTTTCATAGCGCAATGATTTTTTGTTTTAAAATAAAAAGATACAAAAAAATGAAATGACTTTGAAAACGTAATGATTTCTATTCGTTAGAAGCTTTTATTTATATTCCATTATCAAATAAACAGAGGTTGTTTCTCCAATGTTTAAAACCTCATGTGAGGTTATAGAATCTTTACTGAATGTATAACCCGTTGGAACATTTACTTCTCGAGTCCCTGTATGATCTGTAATTCTAAATTTACCTCCTATTAAGGTATAACCAACATGTGGATTGTGATAGTGTTTTTCATGTCCTACACCGGGTTCAAACGTGCATTTAAGGACTCTAAGTTCTTTATTATCTTCTAACACCTCGCAGACAGCATTGCCTTTCCAACCCGCTTCTAAAGGGTCTGGTAATGGATTTTTGTTTTTACAGCTCGAAAGACCGATTGCAATAAGGAAAGCGAGTTTAAAAACATTTTTGTTTTTCATTTAGTTGATTTGCTAGCAAGATAGGAATTTCATTAGGATTAGCTATTGCTGTTTTCAGCTTATGAGATAGCATATTTGTTATAATATATTCTTTTTAATGTGATTTCAAGTCATTTGAAACTTTTGTTATTTTTTAATGTCATAATCAGTTTGTAATACGTTTATGAGGTCTTGCGATTTTTGTTGTCCTTCTTCTAAAGTTCTGCATTGGATTCTTTCCAATTGTTGAGTTGTAATTCAAAGTTCAACACACCAAAAGTCATAACTTTTGCGTTAGGTTAGGTATGAAGAAAGTTATACTCATCCTTTTTGTATTGGCATCGCTTGCTGTTTTAGCCTTTCAGTTTCAACCTGTAAAAAAAGCGGTTACTATAGTTACATCTAGTATCGAAACTCCAAGCCTTGTTAATAGAGATAGTTTAACCATTGCTTCGCGAGTGAATTTACCCGAAGGCTATAAACGTGTAACTTATAAAAAAGGAAGTTTTCAAGACTATCTTAGAAACTACAAACTAAAACCGTTTGGAAGTAAAATTATCAACTACGATGATACTCATTATTTTTGGCAAGGAGGTCATATCGGAATTTTAGAAGTTCCTGTGCCTAAAAACGGATTGCAACAATGTGCCGATGCTTTAATTAGAATTAGAAGCGAATACCTTTGGGATAACAACAGAAAAGATGAAATAGGTTTTAATTTTACCTCAGGCCATTATTGTTCTTGGACCAAATATGCAGAAGGGTATAGGCCTAAAATTAATGGTAATAAAGTCTCATTTCATAAAACGGCAAGGGTTAATACATCAAAAGACAACTTCTATAAATACTTGAATTTAATTTATATGTATTCAGGAACCTTATCACTTTATAATGAGTTGGAAGCTGTTGCAGCCAAAGATTTAAAAATTGGTGATATGCTTATTAAAGGAGGTTCACCTGGTCATATTGTTATGATTGCAGATGAGGTTATAAATGAAAGTGGTGAAAAGTTATTCTTATTGTTTCAAGGTAATACACCAGCGCAAAGTGTACATTTGGTTAAAAATTTGGAAGATTCAACGCTATCTCCATGGTATCAATTAGAAGATGATACTGTGATTTCGGTTTCAAATTATACATTTGGGAATTCTAAATTTGTACGATTTAAATAGAATTAAGTTTTCCTTTATTTGAAGACTAACACAATATAGGAAAACTTAATTTTTAGACTCAGTTATATTGTAACTGAGAAAGGTCCTGGCTCAATGTTATTTGGGGTATTACTGTCTTCTTCAGAGGATCAGCTGATTAAAAGAAAGGCAAGTACAAATAAATAGACATAATTTTTCATATACTTTATTTTTATTGATTATTTACTTGTACATCGTTTATTACACAAAATGTCATCATAAAAAAACACTAAAAACAAAATTTGTGTTCCTATCACTATTTAAGGTTGATTCAATTTAATCAGTTGTAAAATATTTGAAAATATGAGCTAAAGTGATATGCCCTTTTCTATTTATTTACGTCTTCTTTTTTTTTTAAAATTACAGCTATTAGAATGGCTAATGTTAGGGTAATTAGTAACCAAAATATTAAATTAGAACTAGATTTTAAGTCAATAGGACTTGTATCACCAATAAGCACTAGGCCTGCCCAATATTGTGGAGAAATTGTTCTGCCTTTTGCCATTCCTATATAATCTAATTTCGCTTTTTGTAAAGCTTCATCTTTTGGTAAGCCTTTTTTTAGATAACCGTAAAAATTTTCAATAATTATAGCACTAGATTGTTCGTCAATTTTCCAAAGGCTGGTTAAAATGCTTTCGCTACCAGCATAATTAAAGGCATGTGCTAGAGAAATCATACCTTCTCCTGCTTGATAGGTTGGTTTTCCTGTTTCGCAAGCTGTTAGTATCGCTAAATTAGAAGCTAGATTTTGATTGTAAATTTCATAAGTATATAGCGAATTATCTTCATCTGTAACGTTTTTAGCAAAGATAAGTCGCGATAGTTCTGGTGATACATTATTAGACTCGGCATGAGTTCCAATATGAATTATTTTATGCTCTTTTGCCTGTTTAGTGAATATTTGCTTTGAGGCATTTTCATTTAAAAAAGAAGTGCCATTAAATAATTTTGAATGTTTTTTTGCTATTTCAGCAGTAAAAGGTTGTGATAAAAGTGTTAGATAAGTCTTGTCAAAAGCTATTGAATCTGTTATTTTAATTTTATAAGCTTCTTTCATTTCATCATTAAACTCTGGAGCAAAGGCTATGAAATCATTAGTGTAATCTATTGTGTTTCTCTGTTTGTCTAATAGTAAGAGGCTATAATTGTACGATATGCTGTGTTTTGCTAGTAAGCAATTTGTAGCTAAGTCTTTAAAAGAATTAATCTTGTTTGGAGTTAGCATTTCAAAGCTAAGGTTGAAAAGTTCTCCATCGGGAATGATAATCACATTTTTACTTTTTATGAGATCTTCTAAAGGCTTCCATAGTGCATTGTATAATTGGTAAAGGGTAGTGTCTATTTCTGAGAGTTGTTGCGTTGTTTTGCTATTTAAAGACGTAATCTGTGTTGATATATTTTTACTCTCTAATTTTGTTAAGTGGATTTCCGTTTCAGAGGCAACAAATGCATGTAGCATATTATTAATCTTTAAATAGCGGACGACTGTAGTTTGCTTTGGTATTTTAGATTGTAGATTATCAAGATCTGCTTCAATTTTAGCATAACGCATTTGATAATATTCTGGATAGGTTGTTTTGAGTGTGTCCAAAAATATTTCCCAAGATTTTTCAGCTTTAAAAAAGGAATCAATTTTTGCATTGTTTTCTGATAGACTTTCAGATAATGATGTTTTTAATTTCTTCTCACGTTTAAAAATAGATTGAGGGATATTGGCAAAATTAACGTCGTGTTTTAAATTTAAACGTGTTCTAATATTGTTATAAATATTAGCTTCATGTAATTCTATAATATTGTTGAGGTATTTAGGTTTTTTGGTTAATTCGTAAAGCTCTAAATAAAGTTTTTTGGAGAAATTTGAAATGATTTTACTTTCAGATAGTAATGCGTAAATATCTTCGGAACTAAAAATAGTAGCTTTTCGTTTTTCTAAAATAGTAATAGCCTGGTTAAGCGTATTGGTTAATTGAAGAAGGAATTTTTCATTCTTTTCTTCTGATAAATGATAAATAGATTTGGCTTCTAGTAGTAATATTGAAGGTTTTTTGAATTCGATTTGAAGCGAATCCATAGCAGATGATGCTGTTTTGATTTTATTTTTAAGATAAGTGTTTCCTTTTTCTGCCCATTCGTATGCCATTTTATAATCGCCGACATCAAAATATACGTTTGATAGTGTAACAATTTCCTTTAGTAATGGAAAGTTGTTATCGCCACCATTTTTAAAAGTATAATTGTATGATTTAAGCGCCATTGCAATAGCTTTTTCTTTTTGATTATTTGCCGCTAGAAATAAGGCATAATCTCGTAATAGTATAAGGTATGCTCTACTGTATTCAGTAGGATAAGCTTTATTGTAAAGCGCTTCACTTTCTTCGTATATTTTAGTTGCGGTTATAGCATCTCCTTTTTCGGCATAAGCTCTCGCTTTTAATTGTAAGAGTTCTGCTTCTACAGCATGATAGTCGCTAGAAAAGCTTTTGAGTTTTTTTAATCCTTTGTTAACGGTTTCTATGCCTTTGTCTAAATCTCTGAGTTCAATTTCGGCAGTAGCTATTTGACTTATATTGGTAACCAATCTAGGATTAGTAGGTTCATATACCAATTGCTTTTTTTCATAAGCATATTTAAGCATGTCGTAAGCTTTAGTAATAAAACCTATATCATTATAAAAAGCGGCCAAATTTGAAAAGGCAGAGGCCAGTAGTTGTTCTGCTTTTGTAACTAATTCTTCATCCTTAGAATTAGTAATGATCATTTGAAAGTCTTTAATAATCGCTTTTTTTGTTTTAATAGCATCACTAACATTTCCTGAATCATCTTGTACTAGTGCAAGGTTAAATTTAAAAGCACTTACGTAATACAATTTATCATAGTCTTTAAGGTCGCTTTCTTCGGCTGTTTTTATAGCTTTATTAAAATATATTTCGGCACTATCTAATTTATTCAAGGTCCACATGGAAACTGCAATGCCATTATAAGAATCTGATAGTTTATATTTTTTAACGTCTTTAGATTTTTCGTAAGCCAAAGCCGATTCTTTAAAATACATCGAAGCATTACTCAAATCGTATAAAGCATAATAATTACTACCAATGATATAGTTTATTTCACCTAATTCTTTTTGTTTGATGTCTGTAACGGATTTTGCGTATTCCAAAGCTTTTTTAGACGCTTCTAAACATTTAGCATCATTAGCTAAATGCAGGTAAAGTTGATCCATGCTTAAGTAAGCTTTGAATAATGTTCTTTTATTTGAGGTTAGTGTCGCTAAATGATCAACAAATTTTTGAGCTTTTTTTGCTGCTTCTATAGCGTCTTGTTTTGCAAAAGCTAACTGTCCTATGTAAAGAGGGTAGTGGTAAAGTGAATCGTATTGTTTTGTGTTTTTTAAATAGTTTATTTGAGCATTTAAAGTAACATGGGCCTTTTTATAGTCTTTTATTGATAGTAGCGAATCAATTAGTTTTGTATTTATTGAAGTGTTTTTTTGCGCAAAACCAATTTGCATTACACCTAATAGGGAACTAAAGAGCATAACTTGTCTAGCACAATTGTAAAATCGTTTCATAATCAATAAGTTAATAAAAAAATAGGTTAATCGTTTAGCTCAGATAAAAGGGCTTTACTATTATCAATAGTTGAGTTTTGTAAACTAGCTTTTGCTTTTTTTATGTTTTCGGCTTTTAAATAAGCCAATCCCAAATAATAATAAGCATCATTTACTAGTGCAAATTCAGGGTTTTTTGAAACCTTTTCTAATAAAGGAATTGCAATTTTCTCATTCTTATTTGCCAAATATGCCACTCCAATAAAGTAACTTAGAGTATCATTGTTTGGCTTTGTTTTTTGCAATGTTTCCCATTTAGTAATGGCAGTTTTATAATCACCTTGTTTGTAATTTACCATAGCATCATAAAATGCGTAGTTATCAGTGCTACTCATCATTGTTGGTAATCCTGGGTCTGGTGAAAAATACTTGGCATACAAATGCTCATTAGAATTGCCTTTTAAAATCCAAATGCTACCAGCAGCAATAATAAGAGCAGCTGCCACTAAAAGGCGTTTCCAATTTATAGTATGTACTTTGGTGTTTTTGGCTTGAGTATTGCTTGGAGTTTTTGCAATCTCATCATGAAAAACATTTAATTGTTCTTTTAAAGCTTGTGTTTCAATACCTAGTAAAACGGTTTTTATATCGTTTACTTTAGTTTTAAAATCGGTATCTGTTTTTAAAGATTTTTCAAATGCAACCAATTCGGCACTCGAGAGTTGATTGTTAAGATAGGCTTCAATCTTTTCAAATTCTTCTTGTGTTATATGACTTAGGTCCATTGCTATTAATTATTGTTTTTTAGGGCTATTTCTTTTAGTTTTTGCATGCATCTATATTTTTTATTTCGAGTTGAAGCTGAGTCTAATGCTAACTCTTCAGCGATTAATTTCATTGATTTTTTTTCGAAATAAAACTTACGAAGTAAGCTTTTGCATGCTTCACCTAAATTCTTAAATGCTAGCATTACATCTTCTAATCGTTTCTCTTTTAAAATGTCATCATCATTTTTAGAACAATTTGTATCTGCAGCTTCAAAATGATTCATTTTTGAAGCGACTATGGTTTTCTTATGATGTTTAGAGCGTAAATAGTCTAACCATTTGTTTTTAGAAATAGTATACAAATAGCCATGTATGGAGCTGTCGTTTTGCGCTTTAAATTTATCATCCTTTAAATTCTTCCAAACAGTTATAAAAGCATCTTGAAAAATATCTTTAGCCTGATCTTTGGTCCCACTATTTTTTAAAATATAAGCCTCAATTTTTGGGTAATTTAAGGTGTACAAAGATTTTAAAGCCAATTGGTCGTTCGCTTTTAAAGCTTCAACAAGTGGCAGTTTGAGTGATTTTTGGTTGGTTGTTAAATCGACTTTTTGCATATACAATATAAATATATATGAAAGATGTGATGATTACAACCATTTTGGTTAAAGTTCTCATTTATAGTGGTTAGTCGTCGCTTTTGTTTAAGTTTTGTAATCGTTCCCAGTTTTGGCTATTGGTATCGGTATTAATGTTTGGATTGTGATTAGGATTGTCATCTCCAATATATTCGTTGTTGCCATTTATCCAAACATTGTTGTCGTAACCATCAATTTTATAAATGTTTCCTGACTCATCAGTCATATTTCTACGTTCCCAAATGCCATCTATAGTAGCTGCGTGTCCTCGATCGGACATTGCGCTTCTTCTTTTCCAACTTTCATGACTACTGTCTGCCATATCGCTATATGCTTTTGCATTTTGTCTAATTGCTCTACCAGTAGCTTCAATAGCAGCCATCCTTGCTCGGTGTCCAGCATTACTTCGTTCTGACATTTTAGAATAGTATTCATTGTTTGTTTTTACCCACTGCGGATTAATTTGTAAGTTAACCAGAGCATATATAACATCTTGCTTTGCTTTATGATAAACGTTTTGAGGTGCTTCCATTGTATTAATTGTATAACCCCAATCTATACCTCCAATACTTGTATACTGTGTTACAAAATAACGTATAATACCAATAGATAAATTCCCTTTATCATCTTTCCATTCTGTGACCATACATTGGTATTGTTTGTTCTCGGGTGTTGCTTTAAACATATAGCTATCAATACGCTTATCAGATTGTGCTAATTGTGGTAAAGGATATTGTTTAACCAAAGTGATGCCTTTCTTTTTTAAATTTGGTATAAAGTCTTCGTTTATAAGACGCTCTAAAGGTTTTAAAGGCTGAACCTTAGATCCATTTTGCTGAGCGAATTGATTTTTCTGTGGATCATTATAATATCTAAATGATATATATTGTTCATTATATACTTTTACACCATTGGCACTTTCAAAAAGTATGTTTTCTGGGTTTTGATCTTTTTTATTCCAAGACTGAGGAATAGGTATAATACCAAATGGCATTCCAAATTGCGGACTCATAATTTTATGAGGTTTTAGTCTGTTGCTAATAGATTTTTGTTGTTGATTGTTGTTCTCAGAATAATTTTCAGATTTAAAATTAAATTCTGCATTTTCATTTGTTTGTTTTCCATCACAAGAGAAGAAAAGTACAGCAGTTACTAAGATGTAAAAAAGGTATGACGCTTTCATAATATGTGTGTTTAAATAGATTAGTTTTTTGTGGTATACTTCTATATCGATATTATTGAAAAATGTCATCATGAATTTTTTCTTTAGTGAAAGATATTATGGTTTTATAAGCAACTTTGTATCTTTGTTGTTATGAGTAAACCTTTAACACCTCAAGAAGTTCATAATCTTGCCATGAATCATGTAGGCAAAGATTTAGAAGCGCGTGGTTTTGAATTTATTGCGATTAATAGCAAGTTAAAACGCCATCCGCAATTTGTTTGTATGGATAAAAACAAACAATATTATTTTGTGGTTGTACGTGCTGTGATTTTACCAGAAAACCCCAACAATTATGATGTCGTTTGGATGGAGACTTTTAAAAAGCATGCCTACGAGAAAGATGCTAAAGTCTTGTATGCAGGAGTAGGTTTGGGGAATCCTGATGGAGAAGATTTGCCTATTTATTTAAATCAAGAATACCTTATTGAGTATAATGGGATTCAAGTTATTGAAATGAATTTGAATTAATACAGTCTCAATTTTATCAGGCATTGCTGTCTAAGTCAATTTACATGTTTATGAAAAAAATAGTTTACCTATTTCTAATTGTCATTCTTTCTTCTTGTAATCAAGAGCCTAAAAGCACTAAAATTAGCGGACCTGTGTTTGGTACAGCCTATAATATTCAATATTATACAACAGATAATTCAAATTATAAAACGCAGTTTGATAGCCTTTTTGCTGTAATTAATGAGTCGATGTCTACCTATATTCCAGATTCAAAAATATCTCGAATTAATAACGGAGAAATCATTGAAGTAGATGAACATTTTACGCGTGTTTTTAACAATGCAAAGAAAATTTACAGAGCAACCGAAGGTGCTTTTGATCCTACAATTGGAGCTGTGGTTAATGCTTGGGATTTTGGACCAGAAGGTAAAATAATTAATATAGATAGTACAACCATAGATAGTTTAATGAAGTCTGTTGGTTATAATAGAGTGGGATTAAAAAACAATAAACTAATAAAAAACTCTAATTCATTTATAGATTTTAATGCTATTGCAAAAGGGTATGGAGTCGATGTTATTGGAGAATTTTTAGAAAGTAAGAATGTTACCGACTATCTGGTTGAAATTGGAGGAGAAATACGCGTAAGAGGTCTTAACCTTGATAAAAAATCACCTTGGAGAGTAGGTGTTGATGATCCTAATTTTAATGAAGAACAAACCTATTCAAAAATCATTGCTTTAGAAGAAGAAGCCATGGCAACTTCGGGAACGTATCGTAAGTTTAAAATAGATGAAAACGGTAATCGTTATGCACATATCATAGATACAAAAACAGGATATCCTTCTAAAACTAATATTTTAAGCGTCTCTGTATTAGCCGAAGATTGTATGACCGCCGATGCTTATGCTACCGCATTTCAGGCCATGGGAATTGATAAAGTAAAGGCATTTACAGAGCGACACCCGGAATTAAAAGTGTTTATTATTTTTGAGAATGAAGCTAAAGAGTTTGAGACTTTATCGTTAAATGACTTTCCACAATAGAAGCTTGATTTTACGTATAACAATTATGCTTAAGTTCAACATTCTGTTCTGAAAATCTCAAAGAAAAAGAAAGCTATAATAGTACTGAAGATTATAAATGATGTATTGGGCTGTTAACAGATAGAAGTATAGTATATAGCAGAAATTATTTTAATACAATTGTTCTGTAGTTATAAGGTATTTACCAATACCAACAACCAGCCCACAACTAAAAGTAAACCACCTATTGGAGTCACAGGTCCTAAAAATCGAAGTTTTTTGCCTTTAGCATCAGATAAAACCAAACCGTAAATGCTAAAAGAGAATAATATAATACCGATTGTAAAACACCAATATGTTGCTGAGGTTACGTTGGTAGCGCTAAGTCCTAAAGCTAATAATACGATGGCGTGATACATTTGATATTTAACACCAACTTCAAAACTATGCAATTGATCTGTAGATAAGATTTTCTTTAAAGCATGAGCGCCAAAAGCACCAAAGATTACAGCAAGCATTCCAAAAAGTGCACCTGTGGCAATTATATATTGTTGTGTCATTGAAGCTGTTATTATAAAATTAAAGGTTGAAACCTTGTCGTTATATTTTAGGATTTATAAATTTTAAGGCCTGCGTTGTCATTTCGACAGAGCGAGGAACGAGCGACGAGAAATCTCATAATAATGCAATTCCTCTTCGTTAGATGCGCTAAATATGTTCTATTAATCTACGGTAGATTATTTGTAAACTACAGGAATAATTTCACCTTTAGCTAAACAGTATTTCTCAATGTCTTCATCAGAAAGCGAAGCGGTATAATCAACTTCGTCTACATTAAAACCTATAGATCGTAGCTTATCAAAATAATCACGACCATAAACTCTAACATGGTCATATTGTCCAAAGATTTTAGCACGTTCATCTCTATCCGTTATGGAATCATCTTCAAAAGTCAACTCACGGCTTAAATCTTGTGGAATCTGAAAAATACCATAGCCGCCTGGCTTCATCACTCTGTATAATTCTTGCATCGCTTTAGTATCATCCGGAATATGTTCTAAAACATGATTACAAAGAATAACGTCGTAACTGTTATCTTCAAAAGGTAAATCACAAATATCGGCTTTCACATCTGCAATAGGTGATAGTAAGTCCGTTGTGGTATAATTAATGTTTTTAAGCTTTCTAAAACGTTTTAAAAAACATTGTTCTGGAGCAAAGTGGAGAACGCTTAATGCTGAACTTGATTCAGTATCTCGTGAAAAGAAATCCGTTTCATTATTAAGATACAACCATAATAAGCGGTGACGTTCTAAGCTTAAAGTTGAAGGCGAAAGTACATTGTTGCGTTGGTTTCCGTAGCCATAAGGTAAAAAGGTTTTGAAACTTTTACCATCAATAGGATCTGTATAGGTGTTGCCTTTTAAAAAGAAAGCTAAAATAGGCCGTGCTACATAGCTTAACCTTATGAGTAAAGGTCTTGGGATGGTGTTTAATATTATTTTGAAGAGTTTTTTCATTGTTACGCAGAGATTCACGGAGAGACACAGAGGTTCACGGAGTGCTTACTCAGATGTGTTTATGAATCGTTTTATACCGTTTTTTAAAAGTTTAGTATTGAAATTGAATAATAGTCCAATAGGATAATCTCCTAATTTCATGTAAGTCAGTATTTGAGCTGTATGAACATCTGTGAATTTTTCAACTGTTTTGAGCTCAATAACTATTTTGTTTTCTAATAATATATCAATTCTATAACCGTGGTCTAAAATGATATCATTATAAATGATAGGTCTTGAAACTTCTTTTTGAACAGAATATCCTAAGGCTTTTAATTCATAAAATAAGCATTCTTGATACGCGGATTCTAGTAATCCAGGACCAAGTGTTTTGTGCACCTCAATAGCTGCTCCAATAATATTTTCCGTAATTTTATCGTATACCATAATATCAAAATTATACTCAAAACGCTCCGTGAATCTCTGTGAAAACTCTAAGTATCTCTGAGAAATAACTATTTGGTGATAATAAGAAACAATACCGTTACTTAATTCAGAAAATAAAAATAATATTTACGCTTCTATCTGACTAGAAATTAAATTATAAATACCATCCCAAAGTGCAATTCTATGTTGTAAAGCTTCTTTTGCAACTTCTAAAACATCATTCCATTTTTGTTGATCATTACCACATAACTCTTCAATCATTTTTAATGACAAAGGACCATGCTCATCACCATCTAATTCAATATGACGTTTTAAATAGTAAGTTAATTTACTATAGGTATTGTCACTGGTTTTAGACTGATTTATAATTTGAAAAAACATATCAGGAATAACATCTTCACGCCCAAAAGTAAATGCCGAAGCTATTTTATGAGGTTCGTCTGTTGCAATCACTTGGAACGTATAGTCAATGAAATTTAAAGTTTCTGTATTTAATTCAACTTTATTAACGGTGTTTTTTATAGAAAAACCATTTTGAATATGACATACAAAATTCTCGATTTGTGTGGTGCTTGCATTAATTTGGTGCATCGCATCCAAATACATTTCATAATGACTTTTAGGTTCACCTAATTCGTTGATATCACTTTCTTCTCCAAGTACTATTTCATTTATAAAACGCGCTGTCGATGGATTTTGAATAGGACTCCAAGGAACTGATGTGTTTGTTAGATGATTTTGAAGCGCTTTTAGTAAAGACATAAAATCCCAAACGGCAAACACGTGTTGCCCCATAAAAATTTTTACATCTTCGATAGAAGTTAAAGCACTATATAGTTTATGATTATTGAGTTCTGCTCTTAAACCGATTAATTCTTTTTCTATGTGTTCAATACTCATAATAATTATTATTTAAAGCTCTAAAGCCTTCTGTCTAAAAGCATCCTCTTCATCAGAAGTAATTCCTAAAGCTTCATGGACATATCCAAAAGTTGAAAGTATTTCTGGTTTCCCATCTACAATAGCAACATCGTGTTCAAAATGCACACTTGGTTTTCCATCTTGAGTCACAATCGTCCAACCATCACTCAATTGTTTGACTTTATGCGTACCTAAATTTATCATTGGTTCAATGGCAACAACCATACCTTCAATAAACTTTTTACCACGACCACGTTTTCCGTAGTTTGGCATTTCAGGATCTTCATGCATTTTTCTGCCTAAACCATGTCCAACTAATTCTCTAACCACACCATAACCTTCTGCTTCCGTAAATTGTTGAATTGCAAAACCTACATCACCAACGCGATTGCCAATTTTTAATTGTTCGATACCTTTATAAAGTGATTCTTTGGTAATTTGAATGAGTTTTTTAGTCTCTTCAGCAACATCGCCAACTTCAAAAGTATAAGCATGGTCTCCATAAAAACCATTCATAAAAGAGCCACAATCTATAGATACAATATCTCCATCTTTTAGTGGTATATCTGTTGGTAAACCATGAACAACAGCTTCGTTAACACTACATAATAATGTAGAAGGGCAGTCGTAAAGGCCTTTAAAGCCAGGCAAAGCACCATGGTCTCTAATAAACTCTTCTGCAATTGCATCTAAGTGGTTGGTGGTAACCCCTTCTTTAACTTCTTTAGCCAACATACCTAAAGTTTTAGATACGATGAGCGCACTTTGACGCATTAATTCAATTTCTTCTGCCGTTTTTACTATAATCATGATTCAAAATATTGAGCGGCAAAGATAGGTAATTATAACAATTTTAAAATATTTTTAAAACATGATAAATGACAGTTTCTAAATAAACTTTCTATTATATGTTTGCAATATAAAATTGAACAGCCATGTATAAAACCGTTACCGCAGAAGAAGCTTTAAAAGTTGTAAAATCTAATGATCGTGTATATATTCAGGCAGCTGCAGCAGCTCCTCAGGCACTTGTGAAAGCATTGTCTGCAAGGCATGAAGAGTTACGAAATGTAGAAGTATGTCATTTGCATACCGAAGGAGAGGCACCTTATGCAGATCCTAAGTTAAAAGACAGCTTTCACGTTAACTCTTTTTTTATTGGAAAAAATGTAAGACATACTTTAAAAGCTGGTAATGGTTCTTACACTCCTGTTTTTTTAAGTGAACTGCCAAGACTTTTTCAACAACACATTTTAGATTTAGATGTCGTTTTAATTCAAGTTTCTGTTCCAGATCGTCATGGATATTGCTCATTGGGTGTTTCTGTTGAAGCCTCTTTAGCAGCAATAGATAATGCAAAATGTGTTATTGCACAAGTAAATCCACAAATGCCTAGAACACATGGAGCAGGAATTATTCATATGACTGAAATTGATTATTTTGTTGAGTCAGATGAAGCACTTCCTGTGCATCATATGGCAGAACCTAACGCTATTGAAAGTAAGATTGGAGATTATGTGGCTGGCTTAGTTGAAGATAGAAGTACATTACAAATGGGTATTGGTTCTATTCCAAACGCCGTATTAACACGTTTAACAAATCATAAAGATTTAGGCTTACATACCGAAATGTTTTCAGATGGAGTCATTGATTTAATCTTAAATGATGTTATAAACGGGAATTATAAAAAGATTAATCGTGGACGTTCATTAGCAACGTTTTTAATAGGCTCTAAACGCTTATATGATTATGTAGATGATAATCCGTTTGTAGAAATGCGTGCATCAAATTATACTAACAATGCAGCATATATTAAACAAAATCCAAAAATGGTTGCTATAAATTCTGCGATAGAAGTAGATGTTACAGGTCAAGTTTGTGCAGATTCTATAGGCGCGAGTATGTATTCTGGTGTTGGAGGACAAATGGATTTTATACGAGGTGCTTCGTTAAGTCAAGGAGGTAAGGCTATTATTGCGCTGCCATCAGTGACTAAAAACGGAATAAGCAGAATTGTACCAGTATTAAAACCAGGAGCAGGAGTGGTAACAACAAGAGCACATGTACATTATGTAGTAACAGAATATGGTATTGCCAATTTATTTGGTAAAACGATTAAAAATAGAGTAAAAGCTTTAGTAGATATTGCTCACCCTGATCATAGAGAAGCAATAGATAGAGCTTATTTTGAGATGATAAAATAGGAAGTAAGCTTTAAAATTTCCACCATTTTTTTGAGGGTGCAGGAATTTTTGGTTCTTCGTTGGTAATAAGTTGATACACTTCTCCCCAACCAAGAATGCCACCAATGTTTCTATCGTCAATAAATAGGTCTGCGTGAATTTTACGGCTTCTGCTGTAATCGTATTTTTCTTCAGGAAAGCTAGCGTTTACAGCATAGAACTCAATGCCATTTTCTTTGCAGAACTCAACAGCTTCATCAAGTTTAGCACCACATCTGTAAGTCCAAAGAATTAATCGATGCCCATCTTCTTGGAGTCGTTTTAAGGTTTCAAAAGCAAAAATGCGTGTTTTTCCTATTTTAGGATAAGCATCTTCCACTATGGTACCATCAAAATCAACGGCTATAATTAATCTATTTTGAAAATTCATGCTACTTAATCAAATGAAAGGCAAAGTTACAATAATAAGCGTTTTAAACAAGACTTTCTTGTGTCATCGCTGTGGGTTGAGGCAAGCCTATAAGCTTTAAAATAGTGGGTGCCACGTCTCCTAAAATACCGTCTTTTATGGTTTTTAAATCTTTGTCTATTAAAATAATAGGGACAGGGTTTGTGGTGTGAGCTGTATTTGGTGTGCCGTCAGGATTTATCATTGTCTCGCAATTGCCATGATCTGCAATTAATATAGTGGTATAATCGTTTTCTAACGCTGTGTTTACCACATTTTTAACGCATTCGTCAACCGCTTCACATGCTTTTATGGCTGCTTCCATAACTCCTGTATGACCAACCATATCTCCATTGGCAAAGTTTAAACACACAAAGTCAACATCTCCTTTTTTGAGTTCAGGAATTAACGCATCGGTTAGTTCATAAGCACTCATTTCTGGTTTTAAATCGTAAGTAGCTACTTTAGGTGAGTTTCTTAAAATTCTAGTTTCTCCTTCAAATGGTTGTTCTTGTCCTCCTGAAAAGAAAAATGTAACATGAGGGTATTTTTCAGTTTCAGCAATTCTAATTTGTTTTTTATTGTGCTTTTCTAATACTTCACCTAATGTTTCAGAGAGGTTATCTTTATTAAAAACTACTTTTATGCCTTCAAAACTATCGTCGTAGTTTGTCATGGTAACATAATATAGATTCAATTTGTGCATGTTATACTCATGAAAATCCTTTTGAGATAAGGCTTCTGTTAATTGACGTCCACGATCTGTTCTAAAATTAAAAAAGATAACGACATCATCGTCTTTAATAGTTGTTACAGGTTGGTTGTTTTTATCTGTTACAATTAAAGGTTTTATAAATTCGTCTGTAATATCGTTTTCATAATTACTTTGAATAGATTTTAAAACATTTTGAGTTTTTGTGCCTTCTCCATTAACTAAGCCATCATAAGCCAGTTTTACACGTTCCCATCGTTTGTCTCTATCCATGGCGTAATAGCGGCCTGTAACGGTTGCTAATTTTCCTGAGGTTTTATGGAGGTGCTCTTCTAATTCTGTAATAAAGCCATAACCCGATTTTGGGTCCACATCTCTACCATCAGTAAAAGCATGAACAAAGACATTTTCTAGGCCATAATCGTTAGTGGCATCAAGTAGTCCAAATAGGTGATTGATATGAGAATGCACTCCTCCGTCACTTACTAAACCTAATAAATGAACATTTTTATTATTAGTTTTCGCATATTCGAAAGCCGATTTTAAAACAGGTTCTTCACGAAGTGTTTTATTTTTAACCGCTAAATTAATTTTTACTAAGTCCTGATATACAATTCGTCCTGCACCTAAATTCATGTGCCCAACTTCACTATTTCCCATTTGCCCTTCAGGTAAACCAACATGAAGTCCATCAGTTCTTAAACTTGCACTAGGATACTTGGTATAAAGAGAATCTATAAATGGTGTTTGTGCATTGTCTATAGCTGAAACTTTAGGATCGGGTGATTTTCCCCAACCATCTAAAATCATTAAAATAACTTTTTTGTTCATGTGTAACTGTTTTGAGTATCAAAGATAATACATACAGCACTACAACATATCCGTAGTTTAAAAAAAATTAAGATGTTAACCTTATTTTAAGTTTTTATAATGAGTAGGTAAGGGAGTGTTTGTGTTTTGTGATGATGTTAACATATTTATTTCCAAAGCGTTAAAAAAACGTTATAAAATGTTTTTTAGTGTAACAGTTTGGGTAATCTGTCGTCTCTTTAGTATAATCAAAAACAAATCAATTAAATTTAAAATCTTTCATCATGAAAAAATCAGTAGTAGTTTTGGCCTTAGTATTAGGCTTTTCAGTTAGTAATTTAAATGCAACAAACAATGTTTTAGCTTCAGACACAAATGAAGTTATTGTAAAACCAGTTGAAGTTAGTCCGTTATGTAATGCTGTTATCACAGGCAATATTGAAGAAGTAAAACGATTATTAAATAATGGAGTTGATGTTAATGCCAAATCTAATGGGATGATGCCAATTCATTATGCGGCAAAATACAATCGAGTAGAAATTATAAAGACTTTAATTACTGCAGGTTCTGAAATTCACAAACCGTGCGATAAAGGTTATACTGCCTTAAGACATGCACAAAAAACAAAGGCCGTTGATGCAGAACTATTTTTAAAGCGTTTTAAAAACAAAAATGTCTAGGAGTAGACAATTATTTGAGTTAGTTAGTTGAAAATAGCGTCTTTAAGACGCTATTTTGTATTTATAACAATAGCTGTTGGTTTTATAATTAAGTATTTCTAAAAGTCAGCCAAAGTTGTTAGCGCGACCAAAGTTTGATGCAAAAATTATTTAAAAATCATAGGTTTTATTTAAATAGATATAATTTTGAGTGCCAGATTAAGGATTAATAACCGTTTAAAAAAGATATACTTTTAGGTATACAATAAGAAGGTATGAAATATGAGTTTAAAATAATTTCAAATAAAAAGATAGACCAAATAATTCCTTTAGTTTATGAGCTTAACAATGCTAAAATAAGTATGGATGTGCTTAAATCTCGATTTAATGAAATAAAACAACAAAATTACCAATGTGCAGGCGTATTTTTTGAAAATGAATTAATTGCTATCACAGGTTTGTGGTTTAGTACGCGTCATTATATTGGAAAATCTGTAGAGTTAGATCATGTTTATATAAAACCGGAGTACAGAAATAATGGTTTAGGGAAACAATTTATGGGGTGGATTAATAACTATGTTAGAGAACAAGGGTGTAATTCTATGGAGTTAAACACTTATGTTCAAAATTATGCATCGCATAAGTTTTATTACAACGAAGGCTATGAAATTTTAGGTTATCATTTTTTGAAAAAAATCTAAACTTATTTTAAAAAATCTAAGTTTGAATTTGTTTCTATTTCATATGGAGCTTTTCCATATTCAAAAATTCTGGCATTTAAGGGGCCTTTTAAAGTGAGTTTGTTTGCTTCTACAGAAATCCAACTGCCTTCTCGTAAGCCAATAACAGGTTGTGTGTTAAAAGCATGAAATTCTTTAATTCGAGTTTCCCTAGTTTCTCCCATATGAGTACTACCTTCAATAGGGTCTAAATAATGCGGATTAATATTAAAAGGAACTAAGCCTAGAGTTTTAAAACTTGGTGGATACATAATAGGCATATCATTAGTGGTATGCATTGTTAAACCACAAATATTACTTCCGGCACTGGTGCCCAAATAAGGGGTGCCTTTATTAATGGCATTCTGTATCGCTAATAAAATGTTGTTTTTATAAAGTTGCGATACCAAAACAAAGGTATTACCACCTCCAACAAAAATACCTTGAGCATTTTGTATGGCTTCTTGTGTGTTTTCAAATTCATGCAATCCTTTTATGGTTTTACCTATCGTTTTAAAAGCTTTAGAAGCTATTTCGGTATAGTCATCATGAGAAATACCTCCTGGTCGTGCATAAGGAATGAATAGGATTTCATTTGCAGATTTGAAATGAATTTTTAGTTCGTCTAATAAATATTCTAAATAACCACTACCATGAATGGTAGATGTGCTAGCAATTATAATTGATTTCAAAATTTAATTCTTTTTGTGTTAAAATATGGATTCTTTACGTGAATGAAAAATTATAATATTAAATTAATAGGTATAAAATCATTTAACAAAAGTTTGACCTCCTTTTTTATGCTATTACAATTATTAAACCGAACTTTATTAATCTTAAATTAAAGGATATGAAAAAAATTGTACTTATAATATTTAGCTTCTTTACTATAACGGTATTTAGTCAAGAAGTAAAAAGAATACCTATAAATGGTAAGATCATTGTCGCTTCTGAAGATAAGGAAGGAGTAACAGTTTTTAATTCCTCCTCTAATAAAGGTACTGTTACAGATAAAGACGGTTATTTTCAAATTAATGTAGCTTTAAATGACGTTATTCAATTTGGGGCATTGCAGTTTAAGGATTTTACGGTTTCAATTACAGATAAAGTTATTAGCTCTAAACGTTTAACAGTTATCCTTGTAGAAGAGGTTAATAAATTAGATGAAGTGGTAATTCTACCTTTTGATCTTACTGGAAATTTAAATGCCGATTTAGAAAATGTAAGAACATATAATGTAAGCTTAGACGATGTGTATTTTGGTTTAGATAATATTGAAGATTTTGAATTTTCAGCCGATTATAAAACTAAAGCTGATAACCTAGCCTTTAACGAGTATAATCCGCAAATGGTGAATATGGTGAATTTAGTTAATGTCGCAGGGTTTTTAATTAAACAAGTGGTTAATTTTGATACCGTTAAATTTAAATCAGAAAAAGAAAAGCAATTAGTTAAAAAAACGCCTTTTAAACAAGCATTAGATACATATAGTATTAATTATATACATACCAATTTTAATATCCCATTAGATCAAATTGAAGCATTTACAGATTATGTAGAAAAAGAAGGTGTTGACGAAAATTTATTTGAAAAAGATAAGGAGTTACAATTGTTAGAGCGTATTTCTCAACTGAGTAAGTCGTTCCTAAAAGATATCAGTGAAAAGGAGTAAAACATTTTTTTTTATTGCTGTATTTTTTATCCTAAGCGTTGTAAATGCTCAGCGAAAAGATATAAAAGGACAACTCATAGCAGCAGATGAAGTTGAAGGTCTTCATATACTCAATAAAACAGCAGCAAAATATACCATATCTAATGACGATGGAAGCTTTCTAATACCAGCAAAAGTTTTAGATACATTAATAGTTTCAGGAGTAAAGTATCAAAATCAAGAGGTTGTTATTAGCACTTCGATTATGGAATTAGGGCAGTTAAATGTAAGACTTATTGAAAAAATAAACGAACTAAATGAAGTTGTTGTAGGTAAGATTTTAACAGGCAGCTTAGAATCTGATATAGAAAACTCAGATGCAGAACCTGATATTAATTTTTACGATTTGGGTATTCCAGGGTTTGTAGGTAAGCCACTCACGCAAAATGAACGAAAATTGTTTGATGCAGATGGAGGTGATATGGTAGGATTAGTAGGTGGTATTTATGGAGGAGGTCCAAGTGTAAATCTCAATAAATTATTAAACACCATTAGTGGCAGAACTAAAAAACTAAAAGCTATTGTAGAATTAGATACTAGAGATGCTTGTTTACAGCGTTTAAAAAGTAGTTATGAATCTTTTCTTTTTAAAAACGATAGTTTAGCCAAAAATTTAAGAGTAGAGTATTTTCAGTTTTGTCAAGAAGACGATGAGTTTTTATTATTATGCAATAAAAACGATGATTTAAAACTGCTTGATTTTTTACAAGAAAAACTAAAAGCTTACAAGAAAAATAGAGAATCCGTTACTAAAGATTAACTTTGGAATACGTTTTGGATTCATCAAAAAAAACAGCATCCATATAAACATGAAATTAATCCCTTTTATACGCGCTTTAGTACTATTCTTATTATTTATTTCTAGTAGTAAAAATCACGACTATTACGTTAGTGTTACAGAAATTAAATATGTTAAAGAGCAAAAATCGCTTCAAATTATAAGTCAGATTTTTATTGATGATTTTGAAACATTGCTACGAAAACGATACGATGAAAACATTGTCTTAGCTCCAGATAACGATATTAAAAATATCGAAAAATACATGCAACGGTATATTGAGGATAAATTAAAAATTAAGATTAATGGTAATGCTGTAAATTTCAATTTTATTGGAAAAGAATATAAAGAAGATATTACGTATTGTTATCTCGAAATAGAAAATATTTCAGATATAAAATCAATAGAAGTTACTAATTCTCTTTTGTTTGATGTATTACCAGATCAACAAAATATTGTTAGGCTTAAACTTTTTAATGAAAATAAAAGCTTTCTCTTGCTTCCAGATAATGATAAATGCGTGTTAAACTTTAATTAAAAATCTGTTAAAATCATCTTAAAATAGGTATTTTGGGCATTACTAATTAACAACATTAACAATTTAATATGAAACGAGCATGCTAGTAAGTTTTGTCATTTATTAGAATGATTATAAGCGAACGGCATGTGACATAAAAACAACAACAACAAAAACATATGAAAATTTTCAAGTATTTCTTATGCGCAATGCTTTTTACATCTTTTAGTATCTATGCACAAGATGAAATTAAATCAGAGCGTCAACAAGGTCACACCAATCAAAATAAATTCAAACAATTGTATGATGAATTTGCTACGCCCAATATGTTTAGGACAGGTTCTGGTGCTCCAGGTCCAGCATATTACCAGCAACAAGCAGATTATAAAATGGACATTGAAATAGATGATGTAAATGCTAAATTGTATGGTGACGAGATTATTACATACACTAATAATTCGCCAGATGAGTTATCATACCTTTGGGTGCAATTGGACCAAAATATGCGAGCAAAAGATTCTAAAACTCCACTAATTAATAGTTCTGGAATTGGCCCAGCAACCACATCGTCTAGAGCTGTTAAATCGTATTTAAAAGATAGTTTTGATGGAGGTTTCAATATAGAACATGTAAAAGATACTAAAGGAAAAGATTTACCATACATGATTAATCGTACAATGATGCGTGTAGAACTTCCAAAAGCAATGAAAACGGGAGAGCAATTTTCATTTAATATAAAATGGTGGTACAATATTAACGATCATGTTAAAGATGGCGGACGTTCTGGTTACGAGTATTTCGAAGAAAACGACAACCGTATTTATGTTATGGCTCAGTTTTATCCACGTATGGCTGTTTATAATGATGTAGAAGGATGGCAAAATTCACAATTTTGGGGACGTGATGAGTTTGCATTACCATTTGGAAATTTTGATGTAAATATTACAGTGCCAGCAGATCATATTTTAGATGGTACAGGGTATTTAGTAAATAGAGAAGAGGTATTTACTAAAGCTATGATGAAGCGTTATAAAAAAGCAAAAAAATCTTATGATAAACCTGTAATGATTGTAACACAAGCTGAAGCGGAAGTAACAGAAAAATCTAAAAGTAAAGATAAAAAAACGTGGAAATTATCTGCTCAGATGGTTCGTGATTTTGGTTTTGCAACATCAAGAAAATTTTTATGGGATATGATGGCTGTTAAATTAGATACTAAAGATGTTATGGCTGTATCTCTATATTCTAAAGAAGGTAATCCTTTGTGGGAACAGTGGTCTACAAAATCTGTAGCAAGTACATTAAAAACATATTCTCGTATGACTTTTGATTATCCATATCATAAAGCTATTTCTGTACATGCACCAATGGGAATGGAATATCCAATGATATGTTACAACTTTGGTCGTCCAGATAAAGATGGTAATTATTCTGATAGAACCAAATACGGAATGATTAGCGTTATTATACATGAAGTAGGACATAACTTTTTTCCAATGATTGTAAACAGTGATGAGCGTCAATGGACATGGATGGATGAAGGTTTAAATACATTTAGTCAGTATGTAGCAGAACAAGATTTTGCAGAATGGTATCCTGATGCATTATCTCCAAACGATAAAACCTACCCTTCTAGACGTGGACCTGCTAAAAATATCGTAAGATATATGGGAGGTAATCAAGATTATATTGCACCAATTATGACTAAAGGTTTAAATACCTATCAATTTGGAAATAACGCTTATGGAAAACCAGCAACAGCATTAAATATATTACGTGAAACTGTTATGGGACGTGAATTATTTGATTATTCTTTTAAAGAATATGCAAACCGTTGGAAATTTAAGCACCCAACTCCAGAAGATTTTTTCCGTACCATGGAAGATGCTTCGGCAGTAGATTTAGATTGGTTTTGGAGAGGTTGGTTTTATACAACAGATTACACAGACATTGGAATTAAAGAGGTTAAGAAGTTCGCCGTTACTAATAATCCAAATGAGAATGGTAAAAAGCTAGCAGAACGTTATAATATGAATCCAAACAGTTTAGTATATTTTATAGAAGAAGGTGCTGAAGGTTATGATGATGCAATGAAAGCTAAAACATCTATCGAAGATTTACCTACGGTAAAAGAGTATATCATGGATAATTTTACACCTGAAGAGCAAAAGGCATTAAAAAAGGCACCTAAATATTTCTACCAAGTTACTTTTGATAAGCCAGGCGGATTGGTAATGCCACTTATTGTAGAGTACACATATGGTGATGGTACTAAAGAAAGAATAACCTATCCTGCACAAGTATGGAGACTCAATGATAAAGAAGTGAGTAAAGCCATTGCTAGTGAAAAGGAAATAGTTTCTATAGTTGTAGATCCCGACTTAGAAACAGCAGATGTAGATACCTCTAATAATTCTTGGCCAAAAGAAGTTAAGGCAAGTGATTTTGATAAATTTAAGAATAAATCAAAGGATTAAATCCAATATTTTAAAAACGAAAAGCCGACTTTTTATTAAGTCGGCTTTTTTATTTTCAATTTGAAGTATAATATTTGATAAACTCAGTTTATATTTGCAGTGTGATACAACAATTAACATTATTATTCATAGGAGGTACCGAAATAGTCTTTGTACTATTTATTGTGGTATTAGTATTTGGTGCAGATAAATTACCAGAAATTGCTAGAGGCCTAGGTAAAGGTATGCGCCAACTTAAAGATGCTACTAATGATATTAAGCAAGAGGTAGCTAAAAGCGCTAAAGAGAATAATATTATTGATTCTGATACTACAAAAGAGATTCAAGAAGAAATAAACAAAGTAAAAGATGATCTGAAAGACTTCACTGGATCATTAAAACGCGATCGTTAATTTTTGAGACCATCGTTTACTTTGTAATTATTTAAATGCCATTAAAAAAGTTTATAACCTAAAATAACACTTAAGGCACTATGATCTGCAGTTGTGTGTAATTTCTTAGAAATAATTTCTCTAGGAAAAGCAAATTGTCCTTCAATACTATATTTATCATTAGAGATAAAACCTATACCTAGAGCTAAAGAAGCCCCTGAATTTATATCAAAATTAGGGTGATCCTCATAGGTAATAGTGCCTGAAAATGGGATGTCAACTAATGCAGATAGGTTAAAAAATAAAGCTGAGTTATCGTTAATAAAGCTATAATGCCTTATTCCAAAAGGAATTTCTAAAGAAGAGTAATCTATACTTACTTTATCTTCTCGTAATATAGAAGATGTCGTATTTAATTGAATAGTTTTTGAGCTGCTAAAACTTCTGTACAAAGGTTCTACAATCAAAGACCATTAGTGTCATCTAATTTTTTTCTTCTACTAATAGTTAAACCATCTCTAATGGGAAGTAAAACTGTTTCTATGCGATTATCATTTTTAAGAAGGGTATTATAATCTAAAACAGCTTTAGTGGATTTATCCTTTTCA
>Ga0193951_1000193_pt1 | contig 28237 bp, 24 predicted proteins | sample BB_2_MG_FD_140370 | JGI IMG/M metagenome (GOLD analysis project Ga0193951, IMG submission 140370) | Microbial mat bacterial communities from the Broadkill River, Lewes, Delaware, United States - BB_2_MG | ecosystem: Environmental > Aquatic > Freshwater > River > Microbial mats | place: USA...
ATAGCACCCAAACCAAAATTTGGCTAACGAGAAGTCAAAGTCAATAACGCTGTAGAATTAGTGTATATAGAGTTTAGCGTAAAGTTAAAAAGTGGTCGGTGATGCAAGATTCGAACTTGCGACCCCTTGGACCCAAACCAAGTGCGCTACCAAGCTGCGCTAATCACCGACATTTATAACTTTTTATCTATTACTTCAGGAAGAAGCAAAAGATGGGGTGGCTAAAGGGACTTGAACCCTCGACAACCGGAATCACAATCCGGGGCTCTACCAACTGAGCTATAGCCACCACTGATTTTTACTAATATTGTTTCTAGGTTTGAAACAATGCGCGGATTTTAATGAGTTATCGTGCTTTGTGCAAGTAAAAATAATAATTAATCGAAGAGATTTGCTATTATTTTTCTTCGATTAATCTTACTTGCTAAAAATAAGGGCCTATTCGCGCTTTTATTACGATAAATACAGGTATAATATTATGCTGTTGCTTGTTGATACGCCCACGTTAACCAAGGTAGTAAGGCAACTAAATCAGATTTTTCAACGGTTGCACCAGCCCAAATACGTAAACCTGCAGGGGCATCACGGTAAGCACCTATATCAAAAGCAACACCTTCATGCTCGAGTAAGTTAATAATTTTTTTCACTTGCTCAGCATTCGCTTTTAATTCAAAACATACACTGGTATTTGAACAAATTTCAGGTCTTTTAGCTAAGAAGTTTATCCAGTCATTCTGCGCCACAAAATCCGATAGTACTTTTAGGTTAGCTTCACTTTTTGCAACCGCCGCAGACAAACCGCCAATTTCATCAACCCAATTTAATGCATCAAGGTAATCTTCAACGCATAACATGGACGGTGTATTAATGGTGGCGCCTTTAAAAATGCCATCGATTAATTTATTATTTTTGGTTAAAGCAAAGATCTTAGGGATTGGCCAAGCTGGTGTATACGACTCTAATCTTGCTACCGCTCGAGGACTTAAAATTAACATGCCATGAGCCCCCTCACCACCGAGCACTTTTTGCCAGCTAAAGGTTGCCACGTCTATTTTGTTCCAATCAAGATCCATAGCAAATACAGCACTAGTGGCATCGCAAATGGTTAATCCCGTGCGTTGCTCACTGATCCAATCGGCATTTTCAACTTTCACGCCTGACGTTGTTCCGTTCCAAGTAAAAATAATATCGTGGTCAGGATTGGCTTGCGAAAAATCAGGCAAATCGCCATATTCACCAGTAAAGATACGAGTATCGTCTAATTTCAGCTGTTTAGCGATATCTGTGCCCCAACCCGAGCCAAATGACTCCCATGCAAAAACATCTACTGGCCGCTGACCTAGCAATGACCACATGGCCATTTCCATAGCTCCTGTATCTGAGCCTGGGACAATACCCACTTTATAACCTTCTGGTAAGTTTAATAAACGTAAGGTTTCAGTAATCGCTTTTTGTAAACGTGCTTTACCGATAGTACTACGATGTGAACGACCTAAACTATCAGTATTAAGTGCAGCAAGATCATAACCTGGACGTTTTGCACATGGGCCTGAAGAAAAGTTAGGGTTGGCCGGTTTAATGTTCGGCTTAGTGTTCGGTTTCATTAATGTTCCTTGATCAATTGATCATTATCGCTACGTAGCTTATATAAATAAACTGCACCACAGCGAGCTCTGTTTAAGTGGGTAAATAGTGCCTCAATTTGCATAAGTATTCAATAGAATTGATATGATTTTACACAACAGATAAATCACCTTACACCTTTATCAATTTATCAAAATTACTGCTAAGATTAATATCAGGCTAACCGCAGGAAAACCTTATGTCACTAGATAAAATTACCGCACAAATAAAAGCACAGGGAGATAAAATTCCACCTGTTGAGTTATGGAATCCTGATTATTGTGGTGAAATGGATCTACAAATAAAAGCTAATGGTGATTGGTTTTATGCAGGTAGCATTTTTAAACGTCCTGCCTTGGTAAAATTATTAGCTTCTGTGCTAAAAAAAGAGCAAAACGACTATTACCTTGTTACACCAGTGGAAAAAATAAAAATTACCGTTGAAGATGTTCCTTTTGTACTAACGCAATGGCGCTGGCAAGATGACAGCAAATCAACCATGGTAGTAACTAATAATGTTGGTAATGAATTTATACTGGATGATAACCATCCAATAACAAGCAATGATAATGGTGAACTCTATGTCACAGTTCGACGTGAATTGTTGGCCAAGGTACATAGAAATGTTTATTACCAATGGGTAGACTTGGCCAAAGAAGTTAACACAGGCAAAGACACTGAATTAATCTTTAACAGTGCTGGGTATCAATTTAGTTTGGGAAAAATTTAAAATTGCGACTAAAATTGCGACTTAAGTTAAGCTGACGTCAGCTTAGGATACCGTGAATAACTTAAATAATATAACTTAAATTAATATGACTTAAATTAATATTTTATTCTATTTTAAGTCATACGCTAGTTGGATAGTTTTTTCTTACTTTAAGGACAACAACCATTATCTAAGTAATCCCCTTTTAAGGCTGACATTCTATCTCTAGAGATTATTAACATAAGGTAATTGATATTAAACGATAAATTATGCGTTATTAACATAAGTTCATTGTAAGTAGAGACATATATATGATAATAAAGTAATGGTATATATTATTTTAGGGCTTTTTGTGCGTTTTAACTTTTTTAACGTGGCTTGCTCCTTTTTTATGTACTATTCGCCCATCAGGTCTTAAACACCCGATCTTAATGGTAAAGTTTCAACTATAAGGAACAACTTATGAAGTTTCACATGCTCGCGTTAGCGGTATTATCAACCACTCTTTTAGGGTGCGGTTCGGCTGAAATACCAACAGAACAAAAAGCGGAGCAAAAAATAGAACAACCTAAGCCACAAGCTATGGTGGTAACAGCTAATCCTCATGCTACAGCAGCTGGACTAGAAGTGTTAAGAAGCGGTGGTTCGGCAGTAGATGCAGCTATCGCTATTGAGTCAGTATTGAGTCTTGTTGAACCTCAAAGCTCCGGTTTAGCTGGTGGTGCATTTATGGTGCATTACGACAATGAAACAAAAACATTAGCTGTGTATGACGGCCGTGAGTCAGCACCAAGTGGCGCTACACCAGATATGTTTATGTTAGAAAATGGTGATTCTATGCCATTTATTCAAGCGAAAACCAGTGGTTTATCTACCGGTGCACCAGGAGTTGTAGCTATGCTATCTATGGCTCATAAAGATCATGGTACATTAGAATGGGGCAGCTTATTTAGCTATGCAAGTAAACTAGCCACTGAAGGCTTTGAAATTTCTCCACGTTTATACGGTATGTTAGAGCGTTTTGGCAAATTTATCCCAAGTACGCCTGAAGAAGGCCCTACCGATGCTTTTGAATATTTTTATGACGATGCGGGAGCTCCTCACCCAACTGGCTATCTCTTAAAAAATCCTGAGTACGCAAAAACACTAGCAATTATTTCTAAAGACCCTACGGAGTTTTACCATGGCGATATTGCTCAAAAAATAGCGGCTATGGTTCAACGAGAGCCTAGAGCGGGTTCTTTAACTGCTGAAGATATTGCCGCCTATAAAGCTGTTAAGCGCACTGCATTGTGTCAAGATTATCGAGATGCTCAAATATGTGGCGCGCCGCCGCCGTCATCTTGGTTAGCTGTTGGCATGATTATGGGCATTTTAGAAAATGGTCCACGCCCAAGTGCGGCAGGTCCTGCTGATCCAAAAAATTGGGCTGTTATGGCGCAAGCACAACAACTCGCCTATGCCGACAGAGATCAATTTATTGCCGATCCTAACTTTGTCGATATGCCTATTACGGGCATGTTAAATAAAGAATATTTAGCGAAACGCGCTCAACTTATTTCAGATAAAGCCACCCCCCTGACATATGCGGTAGGCAATCCTTGGGCATACAACGATTCAGCTAGTCAAACAACGGCCGGTATTGATGCTACACAAGATGTACATGGTACAACTCATTTTGTCATTGTAGATACAAAAGGTGATGTTGTGTCGATGACAGCAACGGTTGAAAGCATTTTTGGTACTACGCGTATGGTTGGCGGTATGTTTTTAAACAATCAACTTACTGACTTCTCTTTTCAACATCATGATAAAGACGGCAATGCCATTGTAAATGCGGTTGCGCCAAACAAGCGACCTCGTTCGTCAATGTCGCCATCAATTGTGTTAGATAAAGAAGGTGAATTCTTAATGGCAACAGGCTCTCCAGGTGGTAACAACATTATCGCCTATACCGTTAAAACCTTAGTAGGTGTGTTTGAATGGGGTTTAGATCCACAAGCTGCTGTTGACTTACCCAATATGGTTGCCCGAGGCAAAACCGTTCGTTTAGAAAAAGATGCTGCTCCAGAGTCATTAATTTCAGCAATGAAAGACATGGGCTTTGATGTTGATTCATCACGAGGAGAAAATTCAGGATTAAGTGTGATTATGCGCAAGCCTGATGGCACACTCGAAGGTGCAGCAGACAAGCGACGAGAAGGCGTAATAGGAACACTTTAAAGCTGCTTTCCTTAACTAACTTCGATTAACTAACTTAGAAACTAAATAAAGCGAATTATAGATAACGTTAGTTACCAAGCATTTGATTATATATGCACTCTCATTGCAAAGCCTGATTCTTTATCAGGCTTTTTCTTTCAGTTTTATACAAGTATTAACTTTAAAACATGATACTTGGCTAAGTTAAATAACCCGAGAAAAACGTTGTTGGTTAATATGCTTTTTCATATAGGCATCAAAGCTCATACAAATATTACGGATAAGTAATCGAGCTTTTTGCTCAACTTTAATTTCTTTCACATTATTTTCAACTAAACCGTCTTCAATAAATGATGTTAATAACGGTAAATCTTCAGCAAAATAGTCATCAAAGTTGATATTATATTTTTCACTAATCTTTACTTTGCTAACATAAAGGTTACACATTAACTCTCGAATAACTTCACCACGTAAAATATCATCGTCAGTTAAACTAACGCCACGCTCAAGTGCATGTTGTTGGCTTTCAATCGCGTTATAATAGCTTTTTAAGTCTTTAGTATTTTGACCAAACGAACGTCCAATATTGCTAATCGATGACACGCCAAGCCCCAGTAAATCACAACCGCCTTTGGTAGTATAACCTTGAAAATTACGATGCAAAGTACCATCACGTTGAGCAACAGAAAGCTCATCGTTCGATTTAGCGAAATGATCCATACCAATAAAATCGTAGCCATAACTACAAAGTGTTTCTATTGATAACTTCATTAAGGCAAATTTTAGTTTTACATCAGGCAGCCATTCATCACGTAACTTACGCTGTGCAGCAAAGCGACTTGGTAAATGGGCATAGCTGAACAATGAAATACGATCAACGTTCCACTCGTGCACTTTGTCTAAAGTATTTTTGAAGTTTTCTAAGGTTTGATGCGGTAAACCATAAATTAAATCGACATTAACAGACTGAAAACCTACCGCTTTGGCATGACCAATAAATTCACCAATAAACTCGGTTGACTGCACACGGTTTATTGCTTTTTGTACTTTTAAATCTAAATCTTGTACACCTAAGCTTAACCGGTTGAATCCTAATGAAAATAAGTGTTCGGCTAAATCCATCTGAATTTCGCGAGGATCAATCTCAATACTCATTTCTAATTCATCAGAAAAATCGAATTTTTCTTTTAATAGTGTCACCAAGGTTGTAATTTGTTTATGTGTTAAAAAGCTTGGTGTACCACCACCCCAGTGTAGCTGTTTAACTTTATACTCAGTAAATAATGGGGCTTGTAGGGCAATTTCTTGCGCTAAATAATCAAGGTATATATCAGCTTTATCACGGTGGCGAGTAATTACTTTATTGCAACCACAGTAATAACAAAGGGTATGACAAAAAGGAATGTGCACATATAGCGATAATTCACGGTTAGGTGAATCTTTTACCGCTTGAATAAAGTCATCATGCTTGAACTCATCATTAAACTCTAACGCAGTAGGATATGAAGTATATCTAGGGCCGCTGGTGTTATATTTACTGAGTAATTGATGATCGAAAAATTGACTTGCTTGCATGATGTTACCCGTAATTTATCTAAGCTAAAGCGATTAATAACGCGTATTATACTTAGATTAATTTCGAGTTTATTGATTCAACACAAGCAATGATCGAAATGTGTAAGTTATTTAAACTTGCTTCTTATGTTAAATAACCCACATTAATGTCTGTAGTTACGTAACTGAATTTGAAGCCTTTAAGGCACTGATTCTTTCTGTGACATACTGTTTCAATAAGCCAAGATCTGTCACAATATCATCATGTAATTTTGCTTCACTAGTCATACGTTGATAATCTTCTTTCATCCGCTGTTTTTTATCGAGTTTTTTTCTATCACCAAGAATTGAAAGATGCTTTATTTCTTCATATTGTTGAAATATCGCAGGAAATTGTTGGGATAATTCACTGCTCAATTTTAAAGAATCAAGTAATACTGACAAACGCCAACATCCCTCACTAAAATCACACTGCTCTTCTTGCATAGCACGTACAATGATTTGCACACTAGCAAGTATTTTATCATCATGCTTAGCTAAGGCTTGCTGACGCAGTAGTTCATTTTGCTGTTGGGCGCGTTTTTGTACACTCAATTGTTTCAACAATTTACCTGCATAAAATGCTAAGCTTAAAACGATAATTACCGCAACAACAACGGCAATAAACCAGTATGGATTCATATTCATTAACCTTAGCTATTATGTTATTTAGTTGAATCAGGTAAAGTGGAATTGTCTAACTTATCCCATAAATCTTCTTCAGAACTAATGCTCGTGTTGATGATTTCGTCTTCTTCATCATCTAATTCAGCGCTTATTTCTTCATGACGTTCCATCATGTTGTTAAAGTAGTTAACTTCTTCGTGCGTTAAATCGATACCATCTTCTTGTTTAGCCAAAATAACTTGTAACTGCTCATCTTCTTCAATATTAGCTAATTCTTGCGCTAAACTAAGCTCCACATCAGTATCATCATTTACAGAACGTAATGCGGCAATAGGATCTTGTTTCGGTTTACTGGTTTTTACTTTAGCTTTAACTAGCTCATTTTTAGCTGGCTTTACAGGAGCGCCTAAATCGATAGCTTTTTTACTGCCAATACGAGGATCTTTATTCAGATTAGCCTTTTGCTCTAAATTATTATCTAGCTGTGCTTCTTGTTGACGGTTACCCGGCTTTTTACCTGTTTTTTTACGCACTCTTTTTTCAATATTAGATAATTCAACTTTACTTAATTTGGCTTTCGCTGTTGGCGCGCCACCTGGTTTTCTAGATTTTTTTGTACGAGACATGAATATGATACTTTTTTAACGATTAATTGCGCTATTTTACGCCATTAACCGTTAAAAAGTAATGGATAGTTTCTAGTTTTGGATAACCGTATGAATGGTTTTGAATAATGTGCTTTTCTAACTGCTTTTATTCATGCAACCAAGCGGCATGTCGTGGTGCTTTTTTGGTTTTCGACCACTCTTCAACCATATCATAACCCACACGATTCAATTCTTTATATTGCTCTGGCGTACCTGTGTTAGCAGCTAACTCTAAACGATGCCCGTTAGGATCAAAAAAATAAATTGACTTAAACACCCCATGATTGACTGGCCCTAAAACATCGACACCTTTACTTTCCAATGTTTTTTTTGCTGAAATGAGTGCTTCAACACTTTCAATACGTAAGGCTAAATGTTGAACCCAAGCCGGTGTATTTTCATCTCGTCCCATATCAGGCGAGTTGGGAATTTCAAAAAAAGCGAGCACGTTTTCATTGCCAGCATCTAAAAAGATATGCATGTAGGGATCAGGCGCTTTAGTCGAAGGAACTTCATCTTCAGCAATTGCTAACACTAAATCCATGTTCAACTTATCTTTATACCAATCGGTTGTTTCTTTGGCATCTTTACAGCGATAAGCGACGTGGTGAATTTTTTCAATATTTATCATCATTAGGGCTTCTTAAACTTAGCTAAAGTATGATCTAATTTTAATCACACCTTAGTTAAGTTCGCTAATTTTAGCCCTATTTAAGTACTTATGAAACGTCAGCAATTCACTACGCTTGATTGTATAGAAATTATTACAACGCTAAGTTATGTTCGATTTGAATATCTAGACTCGAATAGCTAAATTCCATAGCTAAGTTTTAGAGCTAGGCAAGTATTACTGTTTTATCACCATTCAAACAGACGCGTTGCTCAGCATGGATCCTTACCGCATGACTTAAGGCTGTTGCTTCTAAATCATGGCCCATATGAACCATCTGTTCGATAGTGAAAGTATGATTAATTGGTTTCACTTCTTGCGCAATAATAGGTCCTTCGTCTAAATTAGCTGTTACATAATGCGCTGTTGCACCAATAACTTTTACACCACGCTTATGTGCTTGATGATATGGGCGAGCCCCTTTAAAGCTTGGTAAAAAAGAATGATGAATATTAATAGCACGACCCGCTAATTCTCGACATAAATCATCAGATAAAATTTGCATGTAACGTGCAAGTACCAGTAAATCCGCATCACATTTATTCATTAACGAGAGTATTTCGGCTTCTTGCTCTACTTTTGTCTCTTTCGTAATTGGTAAATAATGGAAAGGAACACCATGCCATTTAGCAAGTGGCTGGCAATCTTGGTGATTAGAAATGACGGCAACAATATTAATGGGTAAAACACCTGATTTCCATTTAGTTAATAATGATACTAAACAGTGATCATCCTTTGAAACAGCAATAACGACGTTAGGTACATCGTTTTTATTACGAAGCTTATATTCCATATTGAGTGGTTTAGCTAACTCATCTACAGCTTCTATAAACTCATTTGCTGATACCGTTAAATTTCGATCATCGAAGGCGATACGCGAAAAAAATGTTTCTGTATAAGGGTCACTATATTGCGAAGTTTCAGTAATAAAAGCGCCATGCTCAAATAAACTTTGTGAAACTTTTGCTAAAACGCCTGTATTATCCGGACATTGCCAAGTAAGAATATAATGATTAGGTGTGGTCATGATGATATTTTGCTACTGAAATAAAAAGAAGCGATATAATTGGCTATTTTGATGAATTATTCCAGTATTTTCATAGTCTTTTTGGCTATATCTTTTATTCTTGTGCTCCTTCACTAGATAAATGATGTCTTTTCAAAATATAAAGCTGCGCAATTCTCTCTCTTGCCCAAGGAGTTTTACGTCAAAACTTTAAACTAGATTGAATATACTTGCTAACTAACAATAATTAATATTATAACAAAAATACATCAAAAAAAGGCACCACACTTTTAAACAAGTTAAAAGATATGATGCCTTTAGTTGACTGAATAAACAGAAATAACAAGCTAGGAGTTATTTAACGCTTATTGCTCAAACTATAGAGCTTAGTATTGCAAACAATGAATGCTTAAGAGAAATACTTCTCTAAATCATCTGCACCGCCAATATGTTTTCCGTCAATGAAAACTTGTGGCACAGTGTCAGCATTAGTGATTGCTCGCATAGCTGAAATACTAATTTCATCGCCTAAGGTTAATTCATCAAAAGCTAAACCTTGTTTAGCTAATAATGTTTTAGCTCTAGCACAGTGTGGACAACCTGGTTTTGTAAACAAACTAACTTTCGTTGTTTGAACTGCTTCAGGGTTAATGTAAGCAAGCATAGTGTCAGCATCAGAAACTTCAAACGGGTCGCCTGGTAAATCAGGTTCAATAAACATTTTTTCAATAACACCGTCTTTAACTAGCATAGAATAGCGCCAGCTACGATTACCGAAACCAATAGCATTTTTAGCAACAAGTAGACCCATACCATCAGTAAAGTCACCATTGCCATCGGGGATAAAACTAACATTTTCAGCATCTTGATCTGCAGCCCAAGCGTTCATCACAAAGGTATCATTGACTGATACACAAATAATTTCATCTACGCCATTTTGCGCAAATTTACTTGCTAGCTCATTGTAACGCGGTAAATGCGTTGACGAACAAGTTGGTGTAAAAGCGCCAGGTAATGAAAAAACAACAACGGTTTTTCCAGCAAAAATTTCTTGGGTATCGCGTTCACTCCAACTGCCATTAACGAACATTGGAAATGTTACTGAAGGAACTTTTTGACCTTCTTTATTTTCGAAATTTGCATTTTGAGCAGACATTTGTATTCCTTATTTGATACTAATTTATTTAAATTTACATGTTGGCATTTAATGAAGCTATTATTTAGTAAAAAGCATAATAATTAAAGTGATTTAAATAGATACTCTTAATCTAAAAAACAAATACACGATAATTATACTAATAACTATTGTAATAACACTCTGTATATTTACAAGGCTGATCGACCAGAGAATATCATTTGATATGTAACAGAAAAAATATTCAAGAGGAACAAGCTAAATTCTCTATTAACTTGCAATAGCAATAAAATATGCTTACTTGGCAAATAGCGATAAAGTTGCTATCAATAGTGCACAATAATATTAGCGTAAAGTAGACACTATAATGCAATTACCGGAAGACGGAGTTTATACTATTGAGCGGCAAAGTAATATTTTACTTATTGATATACAAGGCGCTTTTAATGACACTGTTTCTGAACAGTATCACCAAGATATAAAAATTATTACCGAAAAAATGAGTGATGAGCCTTGGGCTTCTTTAATTTCTTTTCAAGATAACAGCCTTTTTACCCCAGAAGCAGAACAAAAATTGGTTGAAACAACAGAATATCGTGTTGATAACGGCATGATTGCAATTGCTGCTGTTATTATTAATAGTGCACATGCTGATATTTTACAAATGCAATTACAACGCGTATATCAAAGCTGTTCTATTCAATTTAATTTTTTTAGTGATATAAAGCCTGCTCGAAATTGGCTAAATAGTTTTATAAACTAAAGACTTCACCTTTGTTAACAGCACTTTTTATCGTAAGCTTTATACTAAGTTGATTCCATTTATTAGATAACGTTTACCTATGCAATTATCCTTACAACCTGCTACCTTAATTCAGCGCTACAAGCGTTTCCTTGCTGATGTGACATTAGCAGATAACTCACCTATTACAATGCATGTTGCCAATACTGGTGCGATGACTGGTTGTGCTGAGCCTGAAGATACGGTTTGGTATAGCACATCTACTAATCCTAAACGTAAATATCCCCACAGTTGGGAGCTAACACAAACTAAAAAAAATCACTTTATCTGTGTGAATACGATTCGAGCAAATGAACTAGCAGAAGAAGCAATTCTCAATGGTACGATTACAGAATTACAAGGCTTTACAAAGTTAGAAAGAGAAGTGAAATACGGGGAAGAAAATAGTCGTATAGATATTTTATTAAGTAATCCTAATAACGCTAATATTACTGGCACTATAAAAGCGAAAACCTATATTGAAGTAAAAAGTGTTACTCTACTTGATGGCGATCAAGGCTACTTTCCCGATGCCGTTACAGCTCGAGGACAAAAACATTTAAGAGAGCTAATGAGTATTGTAAAAAGTGGTCATCGAGCCGTATTATTATTTACCGTATTACACACAGGCATCACAAGTTTTAAAGTTGCCGCACATATTGACCAAAAATATGCTGACTTACTACAAGAAGCGATTGAATCAGGAGTTGAAGTATTGATCTATAAAGCAAAAATAGACTCTGAAAACATATCATTATCTGAACAACTTTTTTATAATCAAGCATTCGAATAATTACGTATTTTTATGAGCAATAAAATACTGTTAAGTTTGTAAATAGCCCTTTTACAGAACACTTAACAATATAAGATCAATAAACTTTAGGGCTATTTGTTTTTTTCAATCAAGCCATGGTTAACGGCGTATCGTACTAATTCTGCTAGCGTTTCGACTTTTAATTTCGTTTTTATATTTCGACGATGCGCATCAACGGTTCTAAAGCTAATATCTAGCTTACGGGCGACTTCTTTGCTTGATAAGCCACTCGCCACATGTGAAAGAATAACTTGCTCACGTGTGGTTAACCTTTCATTATCAGCTTGCATTGGATTTTCAATTAACATTTTTGAGATAGAGCTACTAAAATGAGTATTACCTTTAGCTACCGCTTTGATCGCAAAGTAAACTTCTTCAGACGAGGTATCTTTGAGCACATAACCACTAGCGCCAGCATCAATAGCACTTCGAACAAATTCTGGTCTATCATGCATACTAAAAATAAGTACACGCGTCTCTGGAAGTTGCTCTGATATGATCTCAGTCGCATCGATTCCGTTCATTTTCGGCATACTTACGTCCATGATAATAACATCAGGCTTTAACTCTTTTGCTTTACTTAAAGCCTCAGCTCCGTCATCTGTTGCCCCCACAATTTCAATATCATCATAAAATGCTAAACATGCCGTTAAACCACCTTGTACCATAGGGTGATCATCAACAAGCATGACAGAAATTTTTGACTTATTATTATTATCTATCATCGTCTTTCGTTCTTATTGTTGCTGCGTTGAAATGATTTACAAAACTAGCCATTGGTATTTTGACGGTAATAAGTGTACCTTTTTTCGATGATTTTATGTCAAACTCACCTTTATGATATTGAACTCTCTCAGCTAAATTTCTTAAGCCAATGCCTTCATAGGAAGTATTATTATTTTCAATATCAAAGCCTTTACCGTCATCTTTTATTGTTAATATTAGCCAGTCATCCTGTATTGATAAACTTATAATAACACTTTTGGCCTCTGCGTGTTTTTGAATATTCGTTAAGGTTTCTTGCACCACTCTGAAAAGGGTGGTGTTGATAAAGTCAGGTAATAATTTTCTTAATGTAGGTTTGAATACTTGAATCGCTACACCAGTCCGTTTAGAAAAATCTTGCGCGATAGACTCGATGGCAACAGATAAGCCTAATTCGTCAAGTACTTGCGGGTGCATATGATGAGAAATTCTGCGTACTTCTTGAATAGCGAAAGCGAGATTTTTTTCCGCATGCGTAAGCGGCTCTGGTTTTTCTTGTTTATTTTTAAGTAGCGTCAACCGAGTTGCTTCTAAAGAATATTTTATGGAAACCAATATTTGAATAATACCGTCGTGTAACTCTCTCGATATATGACGATTTTCTTCTTCTTGAACATCAATAACTCTTTGCCCTAATTCATTTATTTTTTCTTCAGCCCTTTTCTTATGACTAAGGTTGACCGCAATACCAAAGAGAAAAATAAAGAAGATAGAGGATAGTGCGACCACTAAAATAATTTTTTTGGTTCTGTTGATATGTCGGCTAATTTCATTTTTAGTTTCATTGAGTTGTTTATATACGTCATCTAAATAAACGCCTGTTCCTATCATCCAATCCCAACGCTCTATCATGGTTGAATAACCCATTTTTTCTGAAGGTTGACCTTCCGATGGTTTTGACCAGTTGTAGCGATAAAAGTCGCCACCTTTTTGCGCATTTTTTATTAATACTTGAATGATCATTTCACCGTTGTCATCTCTTAAATCCCACCAGCTTTGACCAACTCGATTAGGCTGTTTGGGATGAACGACACTATTGCCATTGGTATCATAAATAAAGAAGTATCCATCGTCTCCGTTATAGAGCATATTTTCAACAATATCCGCCACTACGCCTTTTACTTTATCGTCATTATTTTTGTCTATAGGGTACATATGCTCTACAGAAGTAAGCGCAATAGAAGTGTAATTTTTTAGCTCTTGCTCTTTTTGTTTTATTAAAAAGATTTCAAGCTCTTTTACTGTTTTCACCGAAAGCTCTCGATACTCATTAGAAACCAAATAATAAGTAATGATTGAGGTCAAAATCACCTGAAAAATAGCAATATATAAAAGTCGTAGTGGTAGTGTCATGATTTACCTTTGTTATTTAATCAAGGAATCTTCTTGTTGATTATTATAAAAGAATGCAAATAACCATTTGTATTCGGCCGGTCAACTATCATCACAAATATTAGAAGACTTTACTATCAACTGATACTGAACACGTACTATTACCTACGTATTAATACCTAGTATAGATCGTATAACTAGGTAGGTAAGTAAGTGTTTATACGAATAGTTAACATGCCCCATTTTTGCGAAAGTATACGAACTTTAATAAGCGTATTAAACGCAAAATGGGGAAGATTACAATGTCAAAATCAATGATTATAAAAGCGTTGTTAGTTGCATCAGTTGCATTTTCTGGACTGGTAAATGCTGCTGGCGATGAGAAAGTTAGATGGCGATTAGCTGAAACATGGGGGCCTAATTTCCCTATCTTCGGTGATGCACCAAAAAATATGGCGAAGTTAGTAAAAGAATTATCTAACGGCCGTTTCACTATTCGAATCGATTCTGCTAATAAGCATAAAGCTGCTTTTGGTATATTCGATTTTGTTAAAAATGGCCAATACCAAATGGGTCATTCAGCATCATATTATTGGAAAGGTAAAGACTTTAACACTATGTTTTTTACCACGGTTCCTTTTGGTATGACAACGGCTGAACAATACGCCTGGTTCTACCATGGTGGCGGTATGGAGCTAATGAAGTCGGTTTACGACAAATACGGCATTATGTCGTTCCCTGGTGGTAACACAGGTAACCAAATGGGTGGTTGGTTCCGCAAAGAAATCAACACTGTTGAAGATCTTCAAGGTTTGAAAATGCGTATTCCAGGTTTTGCTGGTGAAGTATTAGCTAAGTTAGGTGCTAAACCTACTAATATTCCATCAGGTGAGCTATACACAGCATTAGAACGTAATACCATTGACGCGTTAGAATGGGTTGGACCTTCATTAGATTTACGTATGGGCTTCCATAAAATAGCACCATACTATTACACTGGCTGGCATGAGCCTGCAACTGAACTTCAGTTTATGGTAAACCAAAAAGCTTATGATAAATTACCTGAAGATTTACAAAAAATATTAGTTGCAGCAATGAAGTTAGCGGCATACGACATGTATACCCAATCAACGCATGAAAGTGGTAAAAACTTAGCAACAATCCAAAAAGATTTCCCTAATGTGAAAATGCGTACATTCCCTAAACCAGTAATGGATGCAATCCAAGTTGCTAACAGTGAATTACTTGCTGAATTTGCAAGTAAAGATCCAAAAACTCAAGAAATTTTAGACTCAATCAAAAGCTACCAAGAACAAGTACGTGCTTGGACAAACTTCTCTGACCGTGCCTACTTAGACAGCTTTAGCGCTAAGTAGAACGTCCCTCTAATCTATAGTTACTTACTTTGCTTAAGTAAGTAACTATGGAGGTTATTATTATGAAAACCTTATTAAATATCCTTGAAAAATTTATCAACGCTGTTGGCTCGCTCTGCAGTGTATTAATGATCCTGATGATTCTGAACGTCTTTTACGATGTGGTAATGCGTTACTTCTTTAATGATGTCAGTATTGCAATGCAAGAGCTTGAATGGCACCTTTATGCGGCTATGTTTATGTTCGGTATTGGCTATACATTGAAAGAAGATGGCCATGTCAGAGTTGATGTTATTTACGATCAACTGTCTAAAAAATCACAAGCTATCATTAATATCGCCGGCTCTTTATTATTTGCCTTACCATTTACATTATTAATTTTACATTTCAGCTGGGACTATGCACTAGAAGCCTACACTATGGCTGAAGGCAGTGCAGATCCGGGTGGATTACCTCATCGCTGGATTATCCGTAGTGTTATTCCTGTTTCATCTATTTATTTACTCGTTTGTCTTTTATATGTAGTGCTCACTCAAATTAAAAGCCTTTCAACTCTTGTTCCAGAAAAAGGAGAGAAATAATGACGGGTTTAATTTTATTTGTCGTCGCTTTACTATTTTTATTCTTTGGCTATTCAGTTGCTTTTACATTTGCTGGCGTATCAGTATTGGTGGGTGTACTTGCCTTAGGCTTAGATCTTTTTTCATTTATGCCATACCGCATTATGAGTGTAATGGAGAATACCACCTTAATGGCAATTCCTATGTTCGTTTTCATGGGGATCGTTTTGCAAAAAACGGGCTTAGCTGAACGTTTACTAGAATCTTCAGCGAAGCTGTTTGGTAGTATTGCTGGTGGTGTTGCTATTTCAACTATTATTGTTGGTGCTTTATTAGCGGCTTCTACCGGTGTTGTTGGCGCGAGTGTTGTGGCAATGGGGGTTATATCTTTACCAGTAATGCTTAAGAATAAATATCATGAACCTACTGCGGCTGGTGTTATTTGCGCCTCAGGTACTTTGGGTCAAATTATTCCACCTTCAATTATTTTAATTATTCTTGGCGATGTGATGGGTGTTCCTGTTGGCGACTTATTTAAAGCTGCTGTACTTCCAGGTATGTTACTCATTGTTGTTTACACCATTTATATTTTAGTTTTAGGTAAAGTTAAACCTGAATATTGTCCTCCTATGGAGATCACTGAAAGTAAAGCTGAACTTTTAGTGCAAGCGACAAAAGATATTATTCCACCATTATTACTTATCGTAACGGTTTTAGGATCTATTTTTTCAGGTATTGCAACGCCAACAGAGTCTTCTGCCATTGGTGCTTTAGGCGCAGTTGTTTTGGCTGTTTTCTATCGTAGTTTTTCTTTCAAGAAATTAAACGATGTATCTAAAGAAACAGTAAAAGTAACATCGATGATCTTCGCTGTACTAATTGGTGCAACTGCATTTTCTATGGTATTTAGCTACTCGGGTAGTGAATATATTGTTGAAGAGTTCTTCTTAGACTTACCTGGCGATAAGTGGACATTTTTATTGATGTCTATGTTAGCGATATTAATTTTAGGTTTCTTTATCGATTTTATTGAAATAGCGTTTTTAGTTGTACCTATTTTGGTACCTGTCGCTATGGTTTTAGAAATAGATTTGGTGTGGTTTGCCATTTTAATTTCAATGAATTTACAGACATCCTTTTTAACACCACCATTTGGCTTTAGCCTTTTCTATCTAAAAGGTGTAGCGCCGCCCTCACTTAAAACAACAACAATATATAAAGGTGTAATTCCTTTTATCCTAATGCAGATAATGGTTCTAGCACTGGTCTTATTTTTGCCTGAATACTTTATCTTCACATAAGAAAAACATAAAAAAAAACATAAAAAAAATTGGGGATATGATAATGAAAAAAACAGCACTCTTTTTAGCAATTGGCAGTTCTTTATTGGTGACAAATTCAGCTATAGCTGATGTATCAGTTTACGGACGAATTACTTACAATATGCTAAAAGATGATACCTCGAAGGATGTATATTTTGGTCGTCATGAATTTGCAGAATCAAATTTTGGCCTTAAAGGCACATTTGATTACGGTAATGTAAAGTTTGGTGCTCAGTTAGAGGTTGGTTTAGATGAAGGCGTTTCTAATGTCCTTCACACTGAGGGAAATTCACGTACACGTATCCAAGAACTATCTATAGCCGGTGATTTTGGTAAAGTAAAATTAGGTACAGGTGCGGGGATTACTTGGATTATTTCTGATGTTGATCAATCAGGTACTTGGTGGTCAGATCCATTAGGGATGAGTCAGCGTTTTGGTGCAAGTCGTCGCGGTCCAGCGGCTGAGAGTCAAACACCACTTGTACAAGCTCAGTCTATTTTTAATGAGCGTATTATTTATGAATCACCAACCTTTTTAGACGGTGCTAAATTCTACGCCCAAATGAGTGAAGCGAGCGGCTACGAGGTGGCAATTAAATATGTCGCTAATGGCTGGCGAGTAAATATTTGGAATGTGGATTACGGTGATGTTGATCGTGATGATGACCCACAAGCAAATATAGATGAAAATGCTACAGCAGGCTTCTTAGGCGCAACAGAAGGCCGAGGTATACTTGCTGGTTATAAACATTCATCTGGTGTTAACTTTACTGCTACTTATGGCACAGCGGATCAGGTTGATGACAGTACAAGAGAGTATCTCAACTGGAAATTAGGCTACACCAAAGATAAACATGCCGTCAGTATTAGTATGGGTAATTACAGCTCTGAAGATGCTGCAGGCGTATCTGGTGCTGACCATACTCGTACAACATTAGCGTATAACTTTAAACCCTTAGCTGGTGTACAATTATGGGCACAAGCAACAAAAGGCGATACTGATGATCAAGAATCTTTTAACGCTTTAGTTTTAGGTGGTTTAGTTAAGTTTTAATCATTATTAATTAAAGGGTAGCATGGTATTTTACCTGCTATCCTTTACTCGTTATTTGGAGAAAAACGATGAAACATACGCTAGGTATCGCTATTACATTATTAACTATAAGTTCTGCTACATTAGCTGATAATGAAATGGAAAAAGAGCCAGGACTATTTACCGGTAAAAAAGGAGCATTTACCATACTAAAAACTGATAACCTTACCGCTGAAGCACAGCCTCAAAAGCACGCTGAACAACAAGGCAACACTTCTGTAGAAGATATCATCCCTACTGCACCGGCATTATCAAAGAAAGCTGAGTTCGCTTTATTCAAAAAATGGAAAGAACATAAAGAAAATAATACTGCACAATACCAAGAATTTTTATTGTGGTTAGAATATAAAGAAATTAGCCACTAATTATTATAGTGGCTACTCTTCATATAACTCATAGTAACGAGGTTTAGCGCTTAAAATGGGCCAGTAGTTAATTCTGGCGTTTGCCAAAAACTTTTCCAAATATTATTACCATGCAAATAATAAATATCATCACCATGGAATATTGCTCGGTCATCCCAACCAGAAATATATGTTGGCTCTAATGCCATAAGAGCATTCACACTGCCCTTATCAACTAATAAGGCATCGGTATCATCACCTGTAACCTCAATAAGTTGTAACGCATTATCTCTAGTCCAAATATCTATCTCATTACCTGTTTCAAGATTCACTACCGTTTCTGTCAACCATTTTTCAACGGGTAAACCAAAACGATGTGTGCCATTTGGCATTTTTAAGTAAGTCAGTGCATGATAATTATATTCAACAGGCGTATAACCATCCTTATAAACAATCGAATTAATCTCAAGAGGATTATTCATATTACTAACATCGAATAAACTAATTTTAGCTCCTTCAATAATAGGGATACTTTCTGCACTATCAATCGCTATAGCATCAATGAACACCATTCTATTAGGATCAACATTCTGCCCGATACCCACTAACAAGTTATCAGAGATCGGATGTAAATAAGAAGAGTAACCTGGAATTTCGAGCGCACCTGCTATCTTTAATTGTTCTGTGTCACTAAGATCAAGTACATATAGTGGATCAGTATCTAAAAAGGTAACAACAAAGGCTTTGTTTTCAAAAAAACGAACAGCTTTGATATCTTCTTGTACGATACCCTCATTATTTACTTTACCTATCTTATTTGGGTAGGTGTCATTCGGAAGTTGCGCAACAAGCTTTAACTGGTTGCCTGATGGACTAAGAATATTTAGGCGATGCTCATAACCAACACTTTGATTACCTTTAGTGGTAACAACCCTTAAATTATTGTCTTTTTCACTAAACCTAAGGTTTGATAACCCCCAATTAAAACGACCATCTAATGTACCAGAGGCAACATAATCAATATCCTGTTTCGCAATTGAAAATTTATGAATAATAGATGTTTCTGTCGTTTGGTTATTTTCATATTGATAATCCGTGCCATATAAATAGACAGACGTAGGCGTAGCATAAAGCCCTGATACTTGCGTGTTGATGCAAACTGAAGAGATGCTATCAGGTTGAGTTAAATCAACGGTTGTTAAGGTTACAATACCATTAAAACCGTCTTTATCGGTTGAGTTTGCTGGTAAATAACAATTTTCTGGTTCAACTAAGTTACTGGTATTACCTTCTGAATCTGTTAACTGTGGGAGAAAATCACTAATATTAGACGCAAATACATGTTGATAATTTTCCAGTTTTTCAGCGTCAGTTGTTGCATAAGGAAGTCCTGAAACATAAGGTGAGAAACTACTCACAATATACAACACATTATCGACACGTCGACTATCAATGATAGAACCATCCATAGTATAAGAAGTTGTTATATTAGGTGCTGCTTGATTGCTAACATCTAATAACGACAAATTGAAATTTTGTTCTGTAGGAAAGAACATATCAATAGCAATAGTTGAAGTTAGCATGCTATTAGCAATAGAGTAATCATAAATATTCGACAATACAGCCAGTGTATTTTCTCTCAAATATAAGCTATTAATCGATGAAGCGGCTTTGCTTACCACAGTGTTGGACATTTCCCTAAGGCCACCTTCTTCATTGCGTTGCACAATGCGTATTGATGTTTTTGATCTCTCTTGAGTCGCTCCTTGCTGTTGATAAGAGTCATCATTGGCAATATACATATATTCGCCGTCATATTTTAAGCGGTCACCTTCAGCTACCCCAGCTTCTTGGTTGATCGTCAATGAATAATTACTTTGTTGACCGCCTTCATTACTTATCGATTCAGTAGCGTTGGCAGTATCAGCATTAATGGGCTCTAAAAAACCAGTTTTTTGAGTACTATTAAGATAAACCCCATTTTTTAAATGGTGCTCAAAATCTGTTGGATTTGCAGCTTTCAAAGGAGTTAACGCTATAGACATATCATTAAGCGAAGGAACTACTTGAATATTTTCTTCAACAGGTGCTTCTGTTTTTTCATCGCTACCACAACCGACTAACAGAAAAAAATAACCGAGAAGTATTAGCTTTTTATCCAACATTTTGTTCTCCATGTAATTCATATATAATTTATACTAATGAACATTATATAACGTAATTAATACTTACTGGATTTTTTATATTGTTATTAAATGCAACCAAATGTAATTGGATGTAATTGAAGCTAGCAATAGTGTCAAACCGTGGTAAATTATACAGTAATGTCGCTCAAGATACCTCTTTCATAAATCATGAATAAAAACGTATCTTTTATTACTGGTTATACCCCTTAAACTTATATTTGGATCGATTTATTCAAATGTTAACCAGGGCTAGCTTGAGTGGATATACTCTAAACCAAAGGTAGCTTATTACTTGAAATATTTTTTTTTACTCTTATTACTCTTTAGCCAATATTGCCGAGCTGATTGTAATCAAGAATCTGACCAGTGTGCAATTGTTGGAGAATGGAATTTTGCAGTTTCAGTAGGTGCTGGTGTCTATACTAATCCTCTAAATGGTGGTGATAATACTCCTTTAATCCTTATTCCTGAAATCAGTTACTATGGTGAGAAAATATTTTTTGAAAATAACACCTTAGGTTATACCTTATTTAATGGTCAACAGTTGGTTGTCAGTACAATTATCCAACTAAACCATGAAAAAGCTTACTTTACCCGCTGGCATCCTCAAAATATTTTTTTAGACAGTAGTGCTCCAAGTAATATTGTTGATAAGGATGAAGTAGACAATGCTGAGGGCAACAATGACAATGACAGTATTATACCAGAAATTACTATTGACGATGTTTCAAGTAAACGCTGGGCTGTAGATAGTGGCATTCAGTTAAATTGGTTTATTGATTCAAGCACTGATGTTGAAGTGCAAATTCTCCACGATATAAATAATGTCTATAACGGGTTTAATGGCCAATTTCAATTAAATCGGATGCTAAAATTTGAGCAGTTACCCAATACAAGAATGTCATATAGCTTTGGTACGAATGTTAACAGTAAAAACTTAGTCGATTATTTCTATGGCGTACCACCAGCACAAGCACAAAATAAAACCCAAGCCTATCAAGGGAAATTAAGTATTAACCCTTACTTCCGCTTAGCGCTAGTACATCAAATATCTGCAGATTGGAGCGCAAAATTTAATGTTAAACGTGTATTTTTAGATAGTAATATGACTGATAGTCCTTTAGTAAAAGATAATCATATTAATACTATTTTTGCAGGAGTCACCTATGACTTCTAGCAATGTTAAAAATATTCTTGGTTTTCTGATATTAAGTAGTTTGTCACAATCAGTAGCCGCATATTCAGACACAAAATTAGTCATTAAACCTACGGTTTGTATGGTAAAAAAGCTTGGCGATACCTGTAAAATGACAGTAAAAGTAGCCTGGCAAAGCGAGCAGTTAATCGATGCTTGCCTGTTTCAAAATGATTTACGTTTAACTTGTTGGCAAAATGCTCGTGATATTAATACAGATATCGAAATTTATCTTGATCAAAATATGCAATTTACCTTAAAAAACGATCAACAAATATTTGCCAACCAAAACGTAAAAATTAATACGGCAATACCGAATAAATATCGTCGTCGGTTACGTGCAAATTGGAGCTTTTTCTAATGGGACATATATTACTTGTCGAAGATGATTTACGTTTAGCTAATCTTATTGCTAAATTCTTGAAACAAAATGGTTTTCAAGTATCGATGCTTCATCAAGGAGATAATGTTGTCAATTTTCTACAAAAACACTCTCCAGATTTGATTATTTTAGATGTCATGCTACCCAAAGAAGATGGTTTTTCTGTTTGCCGTAAAATTCGTAATAGCTATGCTCAGCCAATAATATTTCTAACTGCAAAAGACAGCGATTTTGATCATGTACTGGGTTTAGAAATAGGTGCCGACGATTACATCATCAAACCTGTTGAACCTCATGTGCTTCTAGCCAGAATAAACATGCTGATGCGTCGTAAAAAACACAGTGAAAAAATGTCAGTAGACAATTTAACCTTTGGCCAATTGAGTATATTTAAAACATCGCGACAAGTAACATTATCATCTGAGCCAATTGAGTTGACTAGCCACGAATTTGAACTACTTTGGTTATTGGCAATTAATGCGGGGGAGCCACAAAGTAGAGAGTATATTCATAAGCAAATGATCGGTCGAGAATATGATGGTTTAGATAGAAGTGTTGATGTTAGAGTCTCGCGCTTAAGAAAAAAGCTAGGTGATTGCACTAAAAATCCATATCGTATTATTACTGTTTGGGGTAAAGGTTACTTGTTTAGTAGTAGTGCTTGGGAAGAAAACCATGCTTCTAACATACAACCCAATGATAACCACTAGGCTGGTAGCATAATTTTGAATCGCCTTTTCATCAATTTATACCTAGTTATAATCATCGGTTTATTATCAATTAATTGGCTATCTGAGCAACTTTGGTTGCACTTTGTTGATGCAGAAATTCCCGCTAATCAACAATGGCATCACCTTGAAAAAGTGGCAAAATTTTTACCTTTATTACATCAAGAAAAGTCGCAATCAGCTGATTCAACAATCAAACTCCTTAGCACAGCACTTGAAGTACCAATAGTAGTAGCCCCCATGAGTGACTTTTCTTGGCTCAGTGAACAAGAAGAAAAATTATTATCAGGAAATATAGTATTAAATTATGATGAACAAGATAACGTTATTCTCTATGTTAAAATTTTAGATAGCCCAACTGTTTACCAACTAGGACCATTCACTAGAAATAACCAGCTAGAAACTCATAATCAACACTTCAAGTGGATTTTCTTATGTATTTCTTACTTATTACTCGCCGGTGTTATTGCCTTATGGACTAGACCTTTATGGCGAGACTTAAATCAACTGACCGATATGGCTGGAGATATTGCCAATGGTAAGCTGGATGTCGATGTATCGACAAATCACCACTCTCCAATCAAGCAAATTGTCATCACCTTTAAAGATATGGCTCATCGAATTATTCGTCTATTATCGGATCAAAAGCAATTGGTTAATGCAGTTTCTCATGAATTACGTACCCCCTTATCAAGACTTAAATTCTCTCTCGCTATGCTTGAAGGGGCAAACGAAGCGCAGCGTAAAGATATGGCACAAGATGTTAGTGAGATAGAAGCACTGATTGATGAAATGTTAAGTTACGCCCGTTTAGAAAATATTAATCAAGATATTAAAAAGTCACCGGTGGAATTAACAGCGTTAATAACTCATCAAGTCTACAAGTTGCATAGGCTTGATGATTTACAAATAAAATGGCAAACACCTAAACCCTGTTATTATCATTGTAATGAACACCTGCTTGAACGTGCACTACAAAACTTATCAACCAACGCTCTACGTTATGCGAAAAGTACGATTGAAATAAGCTTATTAGTATCCAAACATCACATAGAAATAATCGTTGAGGATGACGGACCAGGAATTGTTAAAGAAGATAGAAGCAAAATATTTAAACCTTTCTTTCGATTAGAATCGCACCGCAATCGCAGTGAAAACCAAACAAAAGGGGGCTATGGTTTAGGCCTTGCAATTGTTCAAAGAATTTGTGAATGGCACAAAGCAAGCTGTACGCTAAGTGATTCGACGTTAGGTGGATGTAAATTTGTAATCACTTTACCTAAAGTAACCTGAGCTCGGTTTAATAAATTAAAAACATCTTAAACCGAGTTCAGGTTAAAGTAACTTAATAACGACATCGATTACCACCTGGATTTAGAGCATTAGAACACCTAAACTATGCTGGCAAAAAAAAAGCATAGCCGGTTACCCAGACTATGCTTTATTTTCTAACACTAAAAATTTTAATATTAATACTTTGTAGTTCAGGTCACTTACTTAAAACTTGTAACTTATGCCAACTTCTAATGAGCGCTCTGGACCAACATAAATACCTTGGCGTAAACCAGTAATGTAACGTTTATCTGTCAAGTTCTTTACAGCGCCAAATAAACGTAAATTATTAGCTAAATTATATTGTGCCGTTAGATCTAACAACGTATAAGATGGCATTAAACCACCCCAAATTCCGCCTGCCGCATCTGTTGGGATCTCTTCAATATTACTCGCATCACCATATTGTTCGCCTCGATGATGAACAGTTAAGGCTGTGCTTAAGCTTTCATATTGGTAGTTCAATATAAGATTAGCGACTATTTTTGGCGCATACGGTAATCGATTACCTTGGTTTTCATCACTTTTAAACTCTGAAGTAGGAACCCAAGTAGCGTTAGTATCAATACTGAAACCACCACCCAGGTTATAGCCTAGCATGAACTCCATACCTAAATGCTCAGTTTCACCACCGTTAGACTGTGATAAGTTTGGATCGCTGTTACCCGTCACTACCTGATTACTGAAATCCATAGCAAAGGCAGCAACTTCATAATTGATATCGCCCTTATTACCACGAAGCCCTAATTCATAATTAGTTGAACGTTCGCCATCTAAATCTTGATCGGTAAGGCCATCAAGTGCCACACCATTAGAAGCAGGTGAAAATGCACGATATACGCCACCATAAACCTGTGCTGAGTCGCTTAGGTTATAGGTTACCCCAACACCTGGTAAAACTTCAGTATTGCTCGTTTTAGCCGTGCTATTATCTTCAGTTAATATCAGACGCTTTTGCTCGTATGATTCAACTCGTAAGCCTGGGGTAATCGCAAAACGTTCACTTACTTCAATACGTGTTTGTGCATGTGCAGCATAACTGTCTGCAGAATCAATTCTATGTCGATCATTAACACCTGTGCGATCAGCAGCGCGTGTAGCTCGGATGCGCGTATCATTTGATTCTTCTTGCATAAAGCGTAAGCCGAACTCACTATCTGCTGTCAGACCAAATAACTGATGATCGAGTGTTAAGCGAGTTTCTATACCCACACGTTCGAATGAACGGTTATTACCCGTTAACGTGTCTTGATAAACCCATCGTCCAGCATCGTTTGAAGCATCAGTATCAACATCATAACGCCAATAATCACGGCTTACTTCACTCCAATACACTAACGTTTTCAAAGTAGCTTGCTCAGAAATAGCTAACTCATGGTTAATATCAAACGCGGTACGATCTGTTAAAAATTTATCATCTGCTCCTGGGTTGTAATCAGCACCAGCTAAATAATCATCCTTTAACAAACCACGATAAGAAATATCAGCATCATTTTCATAACGTGAAATTTTAAGACCAATTTTTTGACCATTAGCTAAAATAACACCAGCCTTAGCCATAACATCAGTCATTTCATAGCCTTTATCCATAAAACCATCACTGGTAGCATGTGTTGCCACAACACCAGCAAAAGCATCACCTGATTCGTTCTTGCCACCAGCTTCTAAGCTGATTTCTTGCATATTAAACGAACCAGCTCGACCTGTCAGCATAACACCATCATCAGGTGTTTTTGTTTGATAGTTTACTACACCACCAATAGTTGATGGACCATAGCGAAGTGACGATGAGCCTTTCAATACTTCAACTTGCTCTATGCGTTGAATACGAGGATTGAAGTAACGCTCATTACCAATAAATAAGCCAGGTGCTACAGGAACACCATCTTCTAACATAAGAGATTTAGATTCACTCGCAGATAAGCCACGAATACCAAAGTTGGCCACAATTGAGGTTTCTTCTTCACTTTTAGTGTTTATACCCGGAATACGACGTAAAATATCTTCAGTAGATAGTGGTTGAATTTTCTCAATTTGTTGACGATTTACCACTACAACAGATCCGGTATGATCTAATATTACCGAATTGGCATTACCTACCACATCAATAACTTCCATTGCTGGCATAATTGTTTGGCTTTCGTTTTCTTCACCACCACCTTGCTGTTCAGCAACTGTATTTAATGATACTAAAGCTAATGTAATTGCTAGCGATAGCGATGACTTTGTGGTCCGCATAATGAATATCCCCTAAAAATTTAAATATACTTGTAATAAATGAGCGCAATTAGAGCATAAAACAAAATGCGAATCAATATCATTGGCCTTGACTTTAGCTATAAATAAGTAAGTAGATAAGTACGATGAAACAACACTAATGCTGGCAAGGAATAACAAGCTAGCTAATTACATTACAATTTTTAAAAATTTAAAAAGACAAAAAAAAACCTGTCAGTATTTCACTGACAGGTTTTAACCCTAAGGTTTATGCGATTAAAGTAATAAGTTTCGTGATTAAACGAACGGATTAACTTTAATAATAGTTTCGTTACGATCTGGACCAGTTGAAATAATATCAACAGGAATACCAGTAACTTCTTCAATGCGCTTAATATAAGCAAGGGCATTAGCTGGTAAATCATCAACTGATGTTGCACCAACTGTATTTTCAGTCCAACCTGGCATTTCTTCATATACCGGTGTGATCTTATCGTAACCTTCAGCAGCCGTTGGCGGCACAGTGATAATATCGCCTGATTCAGTTTTATAACCAGTACAAATTTTTAAGGTTGTTAAACCGTCAAGCACATCAAGTTTAGTTAAACAAAAGCCTGTCACACTATTAACTTGAACTGCACGATGCATTGCAACAGCATCAAACCAACCACAACGGCGTTCACGGCCCGTAGTTGCTCCAAATTCATGGCCAACAGTACCTAAATGATTACCAATTTCATCATCTAACTCTGTAGGAAATGGGCCTGAACCAACACGAGTAGTGTAAGCTTTAGTGATACCAAGAATATAATCTAAGTGACGTGGACCAAAACCACAACCAGTAGCAACGCCACCAGCCGTTGTATTTGAAGATGTTACATAAGGATATGTACCATGATCAATATCAAGTAATGTTCCTTGAGCCCCTTCAAACATAATAGAGTCGCCTGCAATACGTGCTTGATCTAAGATTTCTGAAATATCAGCAGTCATCTTTTTAATCGTATCAGCAACAGCAAGTGCATCCGCAAGTACTTCTTCATAATTCACTGGTTCAACTTTATAATAGTTAACCAACGAGAAGTTGTGATATTCAACAATTTCTTTTAATTTAGCAGCAAAGGTCTCTGCACAAAATAAATCACCAACACGTAAACCGCGTCGTGCAACTTTATCTTCGTATGCTGGACCAATACCACGCCCTGTTGTACCAATAGGCTTATTACCGCGTGCAACTTCACGAGCAGCATCTAACGCATTATGGTAGGGAAGAATTAGTGGACATGCATCACTAATAAGTAAACGTTCACGAACTGGAACGCCCTTAGCTTCCAACATGGTAATTTCTGTCATTAAAGCTTTAGGACATAAAACTACACCGTTACCAATAAGACATTTTACGTTATCACGTAATACACCTGATGGAATTAGATGAAGTACGGTTTTTTCACCGTCTATCACTAAAGTATGGCCTGCATTATGTCCGCCTTGATAGCGAACAACATATTTTGCTTTATCGGTTAGTAAGTCAACGATCTTACCTTTACCTTCGTCACCCCATTGGGTACCTAGAACAACTACGTTTTTGCCCATTTTTG
>Ga0193951_1000194_pt1 | contig 28218 bp, 18 predicted proteins | sample BB_2_MG_FD_140370 | JGI IMG/M metagenome (GOLD analysis project Ga0193951, IMG submission 140370) | Microbial mat bacterial communities from the Broadkill River, Lewes, Delaware, United States - BB_2_MG | ecosystem: Environmental > Aquatic > Freshwater > River > Microbial mats | place: USA...
AATACCACTCCAGAAAACTGGCTTTGGTCGCACAAACGTTGGAAGTACGCGACAGATCGTGCATATAAAACCAACAACACTGATGCCACAAAACATGCCTAAAGTAGCTATTGTTATACTAAATTGGAATGGGCAAAGGTTACTAGAGAAGCTTCTACCCATCGTAGTTGTAAATTCTCAAGTTGAAGGCGTTGATATTATTGTTGCAGATAATGCTTCAACAGATAACAGCATCACCTTTCTTGAAACCAAATACCCAGAAGTAGGTCTAATCAAATTAAAGAAGAACTTTGGCTTTGCAGGCGGATACAATCACGCCCTTAAGCAAGTAGACGCAGACTACTTCATCCTCTTAAACAGTGATGCCGCACCAGAAGCCAATTGGCTTCCACCACTCATTACAGCCATGGAAGGCAATGCAAAATTAGGTGCCTGCATGCCAAAAATAAGGGCTTATAACGAACCTGATAAATTTGAATATGCAGGTGCCGCAGGAGGCTTTATCGATGTATTTGGTTATCCTTTTTGCCGCGGTCGAATACTCAACTACATAGAAGAAGATAAGGGGCAGTACCAAGAGCCTTTACCAATATTTTGGGCCACTGGTGCCGCCTTAATGATACGGGCCGACATATACTCATCAACAGGCGGACTTGATGAGAGCTTCTTTGCACATATGGAGGAAATTGATCTGTGCTGGCGCATTAAAAACATGGGTTATCAAATAATGGCCATCCCACAATCTGAAGTATTACACATTGGAGGAGCCACGCTAAGCCAGCAAAATGCAAAGAAAACTTACCTTAATTTCAGAAATAATCTGATAATGATGGTCAAAAATATAAACGCCGCAAAGCTAATACCCATTCTTTTCATTCGGATGATCCTTGACGGCATAGCTGGCCTACATTTCTTAGCTAAAGGAGAATTCAAGCACTTTTTTGCTGTACTAAAAGCACATTTCAGCTTTTACAAAGCCCTTCCACAAACAATTAAAAAACGAAAAAAACTTGCACCAAAACGTACACATAGCCAACACCGGGAAATATACCCCAAAAGTATCATTTGGGCATTTTACTTTAAACAACTTAGGCGGTTCAGCGACTTAAAGCACTTTCATCTAAAAAGCAACTAAGCCTATAGGTAATCAACAAGTTGCTCTAACTGATTACTTCTTGATCCCTTAATAAGTATGTAAGCATTCTCTATTGGACTTTCTTTAAGACGCCTTAATAGGGCCGCATTATCACCATAACACTCTATTGATTTCTCATTATCAGATAAAACACCCTGAAACTCTTCACCAACAAGAATCGTTCTTTTAAACTGTATTTCACAAAGCATATCAACAAGTTTCCTATGTTCTACAGCCGAATCATCACCCATCTCTTTCATGCCACCAAGAATAACTACTTTATTACCTTCTTCAGCTCTTGAGAAATTTTCTAAAGCCACTTGCATGCTTGACGGGTTGGCATTATAAGCATCCATAATGATCTTATTACAACCAGAATCAATAAATTGAGAACGGTTATTGTTTGGCTGATAAGCTTCCAGTGCCTTATTCATTTCCTCGTTAGCAACACCAAACTCTTGTCCAATACAGATTGCTGAAAGAATGTTCTCCAAATTATAATCACCAATTAAATGCGTTTGCACATCATAGGCTACCCCTTTAGGATCCTTCCATTGCATCCTCACATAAGGATTATTACAGGTAACATGTCCTTTTAGCTCACCTGAAAACGTACCATACGAGCTACGAGTAGTCACCGCCTTTGCCATCGCATTTAAATGCGCATTATCCGCATTAATAAATACCCTACAGCTATTCTTCTCTAAATATTCATATAGCTCACCTTTGGCTTTCATAACACCTTCAAAAGAACCAAAACCTTCAAGATGTGCTTTACCGACATTAGTAATCATCCCATAGTTTGGTTCAGCAAGTTCACACAAAAAAGCAATTTCGCCTACATGATTAGCACCCATCTCAACTACACCTACCGCTACATCCTTATCCATTGACAATAACGTTAAAGGTACGCCAATATGATTGTTAAAATTACCAGATGTTGCTTTCACATTGTACTTACGTGATAATACTGCACTTACCAACTCTTTCGTTGTGGTCTTACCATTAGTCCCTGTTATGGCAATAATCGGTACATTTAAATAACGCCGATGATACAATGCCAGTTCTTGCAATGTTCTCAACACATCATCTACAATAAATACATTTTCCAAAGCATTTAGACTCGAATCATCCGCTACCGCAAATTCAGCACCACCTAGCAAAACCTCTTCCACATACTTATTTCCATCGAAACGTTCCCCTTTGAGGGCAAAAAACATTGCTCCTTTAGAGTAATTTCGACTATCGGTAGCAACTCCATTGCTCAATAAAAAGGCTTCATGTATCAATTCAATCTGACTCATCGTTTTCCGGATAATGTATGTACAATCTTCTAAACACAAAAATAAAAAAAGAGGCTAACTTTAAAAGCTAGCCTCCTACATATTCTTAATAAAAAGAATTATCTCTTTCCGCTAATTGGACTTCCTACACGTGTCATTGCACAACGGAAACCAAGATCATCACGACTTTCTCTTTCGTCAAGGTAACGACGTGCACCTGGCGCTAACCAATAAGCACGATCTCTCCAACCACCACCTTTATATACTCTAGAGCGGTCAGACACTAAACTTCCTAGGCTACTGTTTGGCGAACCTGAATACATCGTTTTTGTACCTGCATCCGTTTCATTCCATTCTGTACCCGTTACAATATTTGAAGTTGCATCACCATCCGCATAGTTTCTGTTATCAGAAGTACGGTAGTTCTTACGGCTTAATATGTCCTTATCTTCTTCATTACGGTACCTAATACGCCCAAGGCTATCTTTTTCAACAATGTAACCTTCTTCATCCAACACCTTCTGCTTAAAGACATTACCTCTAAAAGGACTAAACTCATCCATATCTTCGTAAGACAATGGACGATATACATCTGCTACCCACTCGTTTACATTACCAGCCATACAGTATAAACCGTAATCATTTGGATAGTATGATTTCACATCAACGGTAATATCACCACCATCATTTAGATTACCAGCCATACCCATCATATCACCTGTACCACGCACGAAATTAGCCATCATCTTACCGCGTTCCTTTTTATCCGAGTTACGTACAATATGTCCATCCCAAGGGTAAATACGACGATTCGTCATACGCTCGTCATAAGAGTTTCCAATTAAACCAAGAGCAGCATATTCCCACTCAGCTTCAGTTGGGAGGCGATAGCGTGGCAACAACATACCATCATCCCAGCGAACACGGCGAGTATCACTGTTTGGGTTCATGTCTTCCATCGGATTTTTACCCTGAATACCTTCATACTGTCCATAAAGGTAGGCTTCTGTATTAAAGTTATTCTCACCAACTTGATTAACATCTAACTCAAGAACTCCTTCTTGCACCAAAATCATTTCGTTAACACGATCGGTACGCCATTTACAGAAATCCTGCGCTTGAACATGGCTTACACCCACTACTGGATACTCTGAATAAGCAGGGTGGCGTAAGTAGTTTTCAACCATAGGCTCGTTATAAGCCAAAGGACGACGCCATACCAATGTATCTGGCAATGCCTTACGGTATACCTCTGGATAATCTACAAATACACGTTGAGTCCAGAATAAATATTCCAAATAATCAATATTTCTTACCTCACTTTCATCCATATAGAATGAAGGTACAGTAATCCTACGAGGAGCATTATTCCATTCATACAGTACATCTTGCTCAACTCGTCCCATAATAAAAGTACCTCCTTCTACGAAGATAAGTCCTGGGCCAGTCTCTTGTTCATAACCAGATTTATACTCAAAACCACCAAAATCAGGATTATTATATTCCCAACCTGTAACCGAAGAAACTGATTTGTTTCCTCCACTTTTACTACATGATGATAAACCGACAAGGCTAAAAGCCAGAACAGCCAATATAACTGTGATATTTAATCTCATAGTACTCTGATATTGTATTCTATTATCAATTATTTACGAACTCATTAATTGCTTTATGACAAATGCAATTGGTAACATTATACTGCAAAAATATAAAAAGGTTATATCTAAGCCCTCTTTTAAGTCTTTTTTTTAGACTCTGCCATTATAGCTTTGCGCAATTTTTCAATTATTAAAACGTTAAAGTTAAAAATTTCTTGTGCTGAAAGTATTATTTTTGTGTTTTTTACCAAACAATTTATAAAACCAGTTAGTATAAAGCCATACTCATTGCAATACAGCAACTTTCTCCATGCATAAAACGTTGCATATTATTAGGATAAAAAATGTATAAAACAACCTTCATATATCTTATTTTAGCATTTGTCTCGATTATTACAATTGCTCAAAACCATGAGATCGAGCAAGATTTCACGTGGCTTTCTTCTATTGAAATTGATAACTATGAAGAACGCCCTCTTCAATTTAAAGAGTATACTGGCTGGAATGAAGCCTCTCAACTGCCACACTATTCGGTACAAATCCCAATTAACACAGTATTCGACGTAGACTCCATCGATCTTTCCTATACTACAAAATCTTCACCTATATCAAATAAAAATGAGACCGATTACTTATTTCTACACAGAAAGAAGGATACGCCCTTACTGAGAAAACAGGTGATAACCATCAATAAAGAAAACTATTTAAAAATAACTCTTACACCAATTGAATATGATTCATTTTCAAACCAATACAATAAAATCAATCATGTTAAAATAAATATTCATGTGCCAAATACACCAATTGGTTCAACTTTGAAATCGAAACAAGCCATACGAACTCAGTCTATACTAGCAAATGGCAAATGGGTTAAAATAAAAATTCTAGAATCTGGAATTCATAAAATACCCTACAGCTTATTAACTGCATGGGGCTTTAGTACACCTTCAAAGGTAAATGTATTTGGAAACGGAGGTAACATGTTACCAAAAGCGAACAATGCACCACGCTTAGATGATCTATCAGAAAACGCAATTATGCATTTCAATGATGCCATTTACTTTTATGCACAAGGCGCTACAAGTTGGACATACAACTCAGAACGTGCCATGTTTGTACACCGTTTACATGATTATACTGATGAATCCTTTTACTTTCTATCGGAAGATAACGGTATTGGCAAAAGAGTAGAACTTAGCACAAAAACATCCCCAACCTTCACCAACGAAACAGACCAGTTTGACAGTTATCAATTTCATGAATTTAACAACCAGAACCTTTTAAAATCTGGGTGCGAATGGTACGGCCTACGTTTTGATGCCGGACAAGAGAGAGATTATTCATTTGAATTTAAAAATCTTGTTACAAACAAACCCGTCAAGATATTGACTGATATAATCGGGCGTTCTAATACTGAAAACTATTTTTTCACTTACATTAATAATAGCACTGTTGAAAATCAAAAAATCACCGTCGCCCCGGTTGACTATAAAACCTACACTAAGAACTTTGCCAATGAAGGATCTGCATTATCAGAATTTCTAAGCAATTCTGGTTTAATAACCGTGAAAATGAGATATAACGCAACGGGCTCAGCATCTAGCGGATGGATGAATTACATCTGCCTTAATGCGAAAGAAAAACTTATTCTAAATGACCAACTAAGCTTTCGTAATATTGAAACGACAGGGCCAGGCCTTAGTACTCGCTTTAACATCAAAAACGCAACAAGCAATAGTCGTCTTTGGGATGTTAGTAATCACACAACTCCTAAAAGCATTAACATCGAATCTTTTAATTCAAAAAAGGGTTTCACCTACCAAACAGACGAGTTACATGAATTTGTAGCATTTAACACCAATGCGTCATTACCGCAACCTGAATTTGAGAGCTCCTTAAGCAATCAAAACCTACATGACGCATCGGTGCCAGACATGCTCATCATCTCACATCCTCTATTTAAAGATGAAGCACAACGCTTAGCTCAAATACATTCCGACCATTCAGGGTTAGAGTGCTTGATCGTTGAACCGGAGCAAATCTACAATGAGTTTTCTTCTGGTTCTCCAGACATTAGTGGAATACGAGATTTTGTCCGACATCTTTATTTAAAAAATGACCGCCTTAAGTACTTGTTACTTTTCGGTGATGGCTCTTATGACAACAAAACCTATGACGATAAAAACACCAACTTTATCTTAACATACCAGTCTGAAAACTCACTGAACATTAGCGAAACATATACTTCAGATGACTTTTTTGGCTGCTTAGATAATAACGAAGGTAATGACATATTAAACAATGGCTTAGATATTGGCATTGGTCGTCTCCCGGTATCTAGTCTTGAACATGCGCAAACAGTAGTAGATAAAATTGATAACTACTTGAATAAACGCGAAGCGGGCACTTGGAAAACCAACATTACCTTTGTGGCTGACGATAATCAAAACAATGAGAATAATATCCACATACGTGATGCCGATGCTCTATCAAAAATGGTGTACGAGCAACACCCTGATTTTGATCACAACAAAATATACCTAGATGCTTACCCGAAAGTTATAACTTCTACAGGTGGGCGCTACCCTGAGGTGAACAAAGCCATAAAAGAGCAACTAGAAAATGGCACGCTCATTTTTAACTATACAGGCCATGGCAATGAAAAAACACTAGCTGATGAACAAATTTTGACCATAGATGCCATTCAACAGTTAAGTAATAAAAACAAACTGCCTATTTTCGTAACAGCCACGTGTGAGTTTAGCCGCTACGATGAATACCATGTTATCACAGCTGGCGAATGGGTACTTCTTTCTCCTAACGGAGGTGGCGTTGGCCTTTTCACCACAACAAGAATTGCTTGGTCAAGCTATAATTCTGAGATAAACAAGAGCTTCTACCGTTACATCTTCAATAAAAGTGAAGCTGGTGATAAGTTGAGGCTAGGCGATGTCATTAAAGCAACTAAAAACAACACCTCAAATACAGTTAACAAACTCAATTTCACCTTACTTGGCGACCCAGCCATTACCCTCCAATACCCTAATAATACTGTCCTCACAACTCATGTAAATGGAGAAGAGAATGAGGCCTTAAGAAAACCCCTTAATGCTGGAAAACTTGCTGAAGTGAAAGGCGAAGTACAACCCAGTAATGCAAACAGCCAAACGCTTCACATTAAAGTATTTGACAAACCCATCAAGGTAAAAACGAGGGGTAACGGTGGCTATACGCCATTTGAATATGAGTTGTATGCCAACCGCATATTTGAAGGTACAGTTGATGTTAGTAACAATCATTTTCTGACTAACTTTATGGTACCAAGCGATGTTAGGCTAAATGTTGACAGAGGAAGAATTAGCTACTATGCCTTTGACAACGAAGGAAACGAGGCCTTTGGAGCGGATAACTCAGTGCTTATTGGTGGTGTTTCAGATGAAGCCTCAGAAGATAAACAAGGCCCTGACATTAAACTATGGCTAAATAGTAGTTCTTTTGTAGATGGGGATATTACAGGTTCACAACCCATTTTAATGGCTCAACTTGAAGATGAAAGTGGCATTAACATTGGCGGCATTGGTATTGGGCACGATATAAGTTTAGTAATAGACGGCGATCGCTCGTCACCCATTAACCTTAACAGCTACTACCTATCGGATAAGAACACCTTTAAAAGTGGCACCTTACAATACCAATTGCCACAACTTGAAACAGGAAAGCATACGCTTGAAGTAAAAGCATGGGACAACCTCAATAATTCATCAACCCGTTCAATTCAATTTCGAGTTCATTTAGATGGCACTTTGGAAATTACCAACATCCAAGTTTATCCTAATCCTATTGAGCCTAATGAAACTGTAAAAATATATTTTGAGCATGATGCCCCTAACTTGCTACTAGAAATTACAGGTAGTATCTATAACATTAGCGGCCGCCTCATTGAACGTTTTGAAATAACACAACCCGCCATTGGCACAAGCATAACGCCAATAGAATGGTCACCAAACGCATTACGAAAAGGTGTATATATTATTCATTGTGAAATACGATCATCGGAAAATCAGATTGGGAAATTCTCTAAAAAAATCCTCATTATTAAATAATAAATATCAACTTTTGTAGTTCTGTTAAATATTCGCGTAACCTAATTCTTATTTTTTTGTAGAAGAGAGTAACTATTTTAGATTCATAAATATGAAGTATAATTTTATCAAAATCAGCCTAGTAATCTTGGCTTTTATTTTGAATTTTAATACCATACAAGCGCAAAGCAGCGACAATAATGCCATTACAACAGCCGCTCCTTTCCTTAATATCAATCCAGACTCTAGAGCAGCCGGTATGGCCGACGCTGGTGTAGCCACGTCACCAGATATGAATTCGCAATTTCTAAACCCTGCTAAATATGCATTTATCGACGGTCAAATGGGTGTTGCCATTTCATTTACGCCTTGGTTACGTAAATTGGTAGATGACATCAACATGTCGACCGCTACCTTTTATTACCGTTTAGATAAATTACAAACAATAAGTGCATCACTACGTTATTTTTCAATGGGTGAAATAACCTTTAGAGAAAATAGTGAGGACATTGGTTATACTGGCAAGCCTAATGAATTTGCTATCGATGCGGCCTACTCACGCATGCTTTCTGATAAGTTTTCTGGAGCAGTAGCGTTTCGTTATATTCGATCTGACCTGACCAATGGCTATTCTAACGATGGTGCTGTATTGAAACCTGGTAATGCCTTTGCTGCGGATATTGGCTTTTATTTTAAGCAGCCCATGCGTGTAAGTAGAAAAGATGCTGAATTTAGCGCGGGTCTGAATATTTCTAACATTGGCTCTAAAATAAGCTACGACGATATTCATAAAGAGTATATTCCTACTAATTTAAAATTGGGTGTAGGTTATCAGATGGAGTTGGATAAATACAATGCCATTGTGTTTGCATTAGACTTTAACAAGTTACTGGTACCATCCAACCAGATTAGGCCGGACGATGCAACTGACGATTGGGTAGATCCTAATGAAGATAAATCGGTACCTGCGGCCATTTTCGGCTCTTTCAACGATGCACCAGGTGGTTTTGAGCAGGAAATGCAAGAAGTTACATTCTCCTTAGGTGCTGAGTATTGGTATAACAAGCAATTTGCGCTAAGGGCAGGTTACTTTCATGAACACGAAAATCAAGGCAATCGCAAATTTGCTTCGGCAGGTTTAGGTTTAAAATTTAATGTTTTTACGCTAGACGCATCTTACATTATCCCAATGGTACAAAACAACCCATTGGCTAATACTATGCGTTTCTCACTTTCGTTTGACTTAAGTGATATGAAATAGTAAATAAAGAATACAATATTCATTATCTTTGAGAAGATCTTAAGCCATAGCTTAAGGTCTTTTTTTGTAAAAGCAATATACAGACCATGAAAATAAGAGTAGGATTTGGATACGATGTTCACAAGCTAGGTGAAAATGAAGAATTATGGATTGGTGGAATTAAAATAGAACACACTAAAGGAAGCATAGGACATTCAGACGGTGACGTGTTAATACATGCGATTTGCGATGCTTTATTGGGTGCTGCCAACCTACGCGACATCGGTTTTCATTTTCCAGATACCGACCCAAACCTAAAGGGCATTGACAGTAAACTATTATTGGCCAAAACAATGGTTTTAATACGTGATGCAGGTTATGAGCTGGGTAACATTGATAGCACTATTGCTTTGGAACAACCTAAACTAAAAAACCTTATTCCGAGCATGCAAGAAACACTTGCAGAAGTAATGGCGATTTCCATTGATGACATCGCTATTAAAGCAACAACAAGCGAAAAACTTGGCTTTGTTGGCAAGCAAGAAGGTATTGCGGCATATGCCAGCGTACTTATCTCAAAAAACCAATAGTATAGAACAATGAGAACGACTCCACCTGCCGTATTAAAATACTTTTCGCACAAGAAGTGTAGCGTATGCAAGGTATTACAACCCAAAGTTCAGGAACTTCTGAGTAAAGAATTTCCTAAGATGCAGATGGAGTCTATAAACATTGAAAAGGATCCTGAAAAAGCCGCCCACCATCACGTCTTTGCCGCACCAACTATCCTCATCTTTTTTGAAGGCAAGGAATACCATCGCTTTTCTCGTAACCTATCCATAGGCCAGTTAAGAGCAGCTATAGACCGGCCCTATCATCTTATATTCTAAAAAATTACAAAACACATGCTTTAAAGATATGCTCCTCCCCAATTCCAAAGCTTTCTGAAAACCTCCTAAAATTTCTTAGGTGGCATCTGGTTATTGCCCATAAAAAGCTTATTTTGCTATCACTTTAATTGCAATGAGTTGAAAACAAACCTGGTTCTCATACTGCTATTTCTTTCGTTTTCGTCAAACGGACAAGACCTAAAGAAAATTAGGAAAGTCAGGTTTAACGGTAACATAACGCTTAGTACCTCAAAATTAAATTCAGAGCTTAATTTAAAATCGGCCAGTGCACTAGGTGAATGGCTCTTCAAGAACCAAGCCGACTATTATACCAAATCATTGTATAAACAGGATCTCGATCGCATTCGACACCTCTATCAAAAAGAAGGATTCTTAAACATTAGCTTTGATGAGCCTACAATTAAAGTAACCCGAAGAAACAATCTCAAACTAACATTCAACATTAATGAAGGTAAACCTATTAAAATAGAAGAGCTTACGTACACTGTTGATAGCATGATTACCTACGAAGAGTTCTTAAGTAAAAAATTACGCCGGAAAATTAAATTAAGATCTCAACTCAAAGTGCACGGCCGTTTCAGAGACGAATGGTTTTACAACGACCAAGTCTTTATTAATGAAGAAATGAATAACATGGGTTATGCTTATGCGCAAGTTAAACATAGCATGACCGTTGATACACTTCGTAATAAAGTAAAATTAAACTGGATCATTAAAAAAGAGAAACCGACCTTTTTTGGCCCAATAACAGTTCAAGGTAACGAGCGCGTGCCTACCAAAAAAGTAATGAAACAGCTTCAATTTAAAGAGGGTGACCCATGGTCTAAACTCAAAATTGATGAAACGCAAAAGCAAATTTACAACCTCGGTATGTTTCGTGTGGCCTCAATTAAAACACTCTTAAGTAAAGATAAACCAGACACCCTATCCACCTTAATTACATTAAAAGAAGCGCCACGTTGGACAACTAGATTTGGTGTAGGTTATGGTCGTGAGGACGATTTTAGAGCTTTTGCTGACATTCAGACCCTCGGTTTTCTCACAAAAACAGGTCGCTTAAACCTTTACGCGAAGCACTCTGGTCTTGAGCCATATAACTTCCAGCTCAAACTAACCCAACCCGCTGTTCTCCTTCCGTTTAACTCCTTTATGATTAACCCATTTGTTCTTAAACAAAATGAACCGGCATACCGAGTAAAACGCCATGGCCTCAACCTGACTTTTCTTCAACATTTAACCGATCGATTTAATTCATCAATAAACCTATATGTTGAAGAAGTGAGGTCAGATTCAATAATTGTGAGTAACCTAGCTTTGGCTTCTCCAAATAGTAATGCCCCTTCTTCCTACAGCAAATCTGGGGTGTCATTGGGTTTTATCTTCTTTAATGGAGAGCCACGGCTTGATCCCGTCACCGGGTTCTCTCTTGCTATTAACATGAAGCGCAACGGCACATTTATCGAAAGGTCCATTCCTTTCTGGAGAAGCTTAATAGAGTACAAAAAGTACATTGGCATTAAACCAGGTATAACATTAGCCCTAAAGGGTAAAATTGGCCTGGCAAAAATGCAAGACAGTAACGAACTAATCCCTATTGAAGAGCGTTTTTATGCCGGAGGTAGTTACTCGGTAAGAGGTTGGGGAAGGTCACAACTTGGCCCTCAAGATGTAAATGGTCAACCCACAGGGGGAAATAGCCTAATGGAAGGCAGCATAGAAAACAGGTACACCATTGGTTCTAAACTTGTTTTGGCCGTTTTTTGTGATGCGGGTAATGTTTGGCAAGAATCATTGAGCTACAAAATAAATGATTTGCATTATGCCGCTGGCGTTGGTATAAGGGTAAAAACAGCTATCGGCCCAATAGGAGTCGACTTTGCACGGCCCATTTTTGAAACCAGAAGCCAATGGCAGATACATTTTAATATCGGACACCCTTTTTAAACCTATGAAACGCGCACTTAAATACCTAGCACTCACCATCAGCATATTTCTTTTGCTGATCGCTGTTCTATTGGCATTTACTCAAAGTGCAATTTTTCGTGAACTTTTACGTACCAAAGGTCTTGAGTTAAGCAAGCCATATTTTAACGGCGTACTATCCATAGAAGCGATTGATGGTAATTTGTACAATACTATAAGTTTAAAAAATGTGGCGCTTAACGAAGGGGATTCTCTTGTGGCTCATTTTGACAGGTTGCACCTCAAATACCACCTCAAAAGCCTTTCAGACAAGCACATTATTATTGACACCCTTAAAATTGAATCGCCGCAGTTTAACCTATGGTACCAAGACAGTGCAAGCTTGCACCTCTTGTATGTACTTGACAAGTTAATTCCCAAAAACAGTAGTTCACCCTCTAAATTCCCCCTTATTCTGGATGTTCAACATATCGCAATAAGCAATGGCAGGGGGTGTTATCAGACTAGATTTACAAAACCGTATATCCACTTTTCCGACATTAACATCCTTGCCAATGGTCTGTTTAAGGAAAAGCATGTTGATGTAAATATTAAGCAAGTTGGATTTGAAACGAAGCAACCAGAATTAACTCTAAAAAACAGCCGCTTAATTTTTAGGAAACAAGGTCCTCAAATGATCATTGACAGCCTTCTACTACAGTCTGACTATTCACAAATTAAAGGTAAAACTCGCTTTACAGACCTCGCTAACTTTAATGTTGCCATCACGGCTCAACCATTAAGCCACACCGACATAAAAACATTGCTACCTTCCTTGGATGTTAAAACCATACCAGACCTTAACCTTGAGCTAAATGCCATAAAAGATACCTTGTCGGGAGGCATTCAACTAAGCAGTTCAAACAAACAGATTGCACTAAAAGCAGTGATTGATGAGTTTTCTACCATCTTTTCATCTGATGAAAAAGCATCAAAATACAAGGCCAACATCATCCTTAAAAACTTTATCCCCGAAGATTGGTTGGTCATAATGAAAACAGGTGTGCTTTTAAATGGTGTGATCGACATAAGCGGAGACAACATTTATAACTATAAAGATGATTTTTCACTAAGTGCAAAATTAAATCACTCATCATACAAAGCCACTAAGGTAGATACCCTGCGCATAAAAGCAGTTCAAACGGCCAATACCATTACATCTGACCTAAGGCTCACTTACAATAATAGCCAAAGTGAAGGACACATTCAAGTGCATGACCTGTTTGAAAAGCCGGTATACGAAGCTAATGTCAGAACTCATAATTTAGACATTGAAGCCATTGATCCGCGTGCGTCGAACACCATACTCAGTGGTGAAGTGAACGTTTCAGGCAGGTACATTCGCTCTAAAAAACGAGAATTCACTGCTACAACTCAGCTATACAACAGTACAATATACAATTACAACATTGACTCACTTACCCTTCATTCCGACTACAAGGATGAATTACTAAACATTGATAATCTGCGAGTGAGTACCCAGAATACGACAGCGCATTGCGAAGGCAACTATAATTTTTCCAACAAAGCGCTTATCGCCAAGACGATATTACGAAGCGCCGATCCGAGTTTGCTTATAACCCTTGGCGCACCCGATCTCAACTATGCCAATGCCAAGCTAAAAGGTCAGGTGAATGGCACATTGGATGCTTTAAATTACAGCGGTGACCTCGTCCTTACACAAGCCGAATACAAAGGTTTTTTGAGCAGTAAGACACATGCCCTTATGAATGGTTTTTACAGCAAAGACTCATTAACTTCCAATGGCAACATCAAAGTTACTGGCGCCAGCGCAGGCAAAGAGAGAATTGATACTTTAGATTTGAATTATACCTTTCACAATAGTCACTTTGAAGGAGAGTTAAAGGTAAAGGATGACCTATTAACAGCCAACTTAACTGCCATCTTAGCACTTAATGACACGATAGCAATTCGCCTAAGTCAGGGCCGCTTTGCATCGCATGGCGTTGATTATTATTTAACCGATACAACGCAACAATTAAGACTGGCTGATAAAACGGCAATTATTGATCACATCGAAATCAAAGATAAAAAGAACACTAACTTTCAATTTAAAGCAAATGGAATAATAAGTTCTGAGCAAGCTGAACGTTTTGATTTACTGATACGTCATTTTAACTTATCGAGAATCAACCCTTTTATTACAGCAGAAGATTCCATTGGAGGACTACTACATACTTCACTCGCTTTAAATGGAATGCCCAATTCTCTTCAATTGCAATGCAAATACACCATTGAAAAGCCAAAGTATGGAGATGTAAAACTTCCAGACACTAACGGCGAGCTAAGCTATAATAACAATCTCCTGAGCCTGAAGACATGGTTGCCGCAATTAGACAGCGCGATACATGCCCAGGTAACTGTTCCTTTTTCGTTTAATCTAAATGCAGAAAATGAGCTAAGCTATCACCTTTCAGATACCTTTAATGCACAGCTTTACATCGACTCACTGAACATTAACACACCAGACATTCCAGAATATGAACACATTAAGTCTGGCGCTAATGTTTCAGGTCAGGTGAATGCAACTGGCACATTCTCACATCCAATTTTCAAGGGGGCCATCAATTTTGACGACGGATACATGAGTAACCATAAACGAGGTGTTTACTACAAAAATGCGCATGGCCGAATCTTATTCAAAGACAACACCATTAAATTCGATACCGTTTATATTCAATCGGATAAGGGTTACTATGCTTCAAAAGGGCACCTCACATTCGATACCAGCATTGTAACTGGTAGAGTTATTAACTCAGAATTTGTTAGCGATATTAATAAATTTCATATTGCACAGCACAAAAACTATGACATCAACATTAGTGGCAACCCTCATATTTCATCACAAAATGGCAGCCCCCTATTTGGCGGCACCCTCACTATAAATAATTCTTCATTTTACATACCTGGCCTGCTCAATTACGATGACACTAATACTGCAGCAGAAAACACCCCTTTGCTTGTGGCTGCACTGCAAAAAAACGACACCCTCGAGTATACAGCGGAAGTCCAAGGTGAAAGTGTTAAATCGCCACTGCTAAATCAGCTGCACGGACGCCTCACCGTTGACATACCACGTAGCACTTGGCTCAAAAGCAATGATATGAACATTGAAATTGGTGGTGATTTTGACGTGGCCAAAACAGGTGATTATTTCGAACTATTTGGTGATGTAGAGATTATACGAGGACACTATATTCTTTATGGTCGAAAATTTACCATCAGTGAAGGTCTCATTAACTTTATGGGTGGCGAAAAACCTGATCCAAGGCTTGAAATCAAAGCCAGCTATATCTTTAGGAGTAGTGACAAAGAGAAGCGCACCTTAGAATTATCCATAACTGAATACCTTTCCGAACCAGTCATCAATTTCACGTTAGATGACGATGCCATTTCTCAATCCGATGCCGTTTCAATAATGGTATTTGGCAAAACAATGGATGAGCTTAATTACGATGGTCAAAACGGTATCATTGGTTCTGTAGGTTCAAACATGTTGGCTAATATGGTGACTTCATCGCTGAACTCAACCATTGGTCAGCGCTTTAAACTAGACATGATAGAAGTAAACTCAACCGAAAATTGGCAAAGTGCAGCTTTTGTTGTGGGCAAATACATTACGAATGATTTATTTGTGATCTATCAAAAGGGCTTTGGAGAAACTGAGGATGATGAAATTACACCAGAAACCATTACTTTAGAGTACGAATTAAATAAAATATTATTCTTTCGATTACAGAGTGGCAGTTCCAAAACTTCAGGTTTTGATGTAATTTTGAAGTTTGAGTCAAAAAAATAAGAGCTTATGATGACGGTAAAAGAATTAAGGTCGACACACCAAACCATTTGTCAATCGTTGGCAAGTAAAAACATAAAAGACAGTCTGGATCTGATCCAGAACCTAGTTAAGGAATCACAAGATGCCGATCTTATCGACAACCATTACAATACCGAGTTCACCTATAAGAATATTTTAAAATATACCGTTGAGGGGATTTCTGACCCTGAACGACAAAAGATATACAACCACCTGGTTCGTGATGTCTATCAAATGGCGGATAAAGCCTACAATAAATTAATGATGCGCTACTCATCAGAAATGATCTATGAGTTGAGAGAGCAATATCACCACACCTCTCTTCAGAGTGCAATTAACGAACTGAATAGTTTATGGAGCAGTATTGAACTTCAGAAAGTAGTGGATGAGAACGCTGAAAACAAACCTGAGCTTCATCAACAAATCAACCTTATTTTCAAGATTTTATGGAGCAACGACAACATAAGTCAGATAGATAAAAATGCATTGAGCGAATTACTACACAAAAGCTCACTACCTCTGCAATTTAAAGAAGTGCTAATTGGTGGCATCAACCTATCACTCATGAATGCCTTTTCGGCCGATTACATACAGTTATTAATTAGCTTAAGCCAACATAAGGCAGATGCCATCTGCGGACGTGCACTAGCAGCCTTACTGTTAGCATTAAACAAATATGACGCGCGCCTGCCTTTATATCCTGAGTTATACACTCAATTTTTTATGCTGGTTGAAGACCAAGGCTTACAATCGCTTATTCAAAGCATCTCCATTCAGCTGATACGAACACGCGAGACAGAGCATATATCCCAGAAGCTTAATGATGAGATTTTGCCTGAAGTGGTGAAAATGCATCCTAAATTAAAAGATAAACTCGATTTGGATAACCTCATTAACGACAGCCTGGGCGAGGGTGAAAATCCGGATTGGGAAGATGTTTTTAAGGACTCGCCTAACCTTATTAATAAAATGGAAGAGCTGACACAATGGCAAATGGAAGGGGCTGATGTCTTCCTTACCACATTTAAACACCTTAAGCATTTTTCCTTTTTCAACGACATTGGCAACTGGTTGATGCCCTTTTACCCTAATCACCCTGAGGTACAAAAGGCACTGCAAACAGAAGATGCCGTATTTAGTAGTAGCGCTTTACTGGAAGGCTTGGCATCGTCACGCTTCTTATGTAACTCTGATAAATACTCGCTAATACTAAGCATACCCCATATGCCAGGTATGCAAAAAGAAATGATGGGCCAGATGTTCTCAGCAGAGATTGAACAGATGCTAGAGATGGAGAAAGATGAAAAAGCGCTGCAAGCCCATCAAGGTAAACTCGTAGCCAGCAACCAATTTATTCAAGACTTATATCGTTTACTTAAGGTACACCCTCAAAAACATCAGTTTGAGGATGTATTTTCGCAAAAGATGGATTTTCATAACCGTTGGTTCTTCACCCAGTTACTTGACGATACATCTTCGTTACGCGAAATAGGGGAATATTATTTTAAAAAGAACTATTACGAAGATGCCCTTGAGATTTTCCATATTGTACTAAAAAAACAAAGCGAGGCTGCAGATATCATTCAAAAAATGGCCTACTGTCAGCAACAGTTGACAAACTATGATGACGCTTTAAAGCTCTACCTTAAGGCTGACCTTATTGGTACCAATAGCGTCTGGAACAAAAAGAAAATAGCCCTCTGTTATCGTCATCTGAAGAAAACAGAGATGTCGTTGCAGTACTACCAAGAAGCCGAGAAAATAGCGCCTGACAATCTGCACACGCAAGCATCCATTGGGCACTGCTTACTAGAGTTAGAACAGTTTGAAGAGGCTTTAAAATACTATTTCAAGGTGGAGTACCTTGATCCGGGCAACAATAAAGTGGGACGACCAATTGCGTGGTGTTCCTTTGTATCAGGTAAATTTGATCAAGCTGAAAAATACTACCATAAGCTAATTGTGTCAGAAAAGAACAAACACGACCTTATCAACTTGGGCCATACGCTATGGTGCAAAAAACAACGCCAAGAGGCCTTATCGTATTATCAAAAAAGCATACAATTACCTGACCATTCTTTAAGTGAATTTACAGATACTTTTAAGCAAGACATGCCTTACCTGAAAAGTAACGGTATCGAATCGGGGGATATTCCACTTATGCTTGATCAAATTCGATATTCCTTAGAAAGCTAAGCACACCATAATGGCAAAAAAGAAAATAAGCTGGGAGCTATACAGCTATGGCGAGTATAGCAAGTGGGAACGCACGTCGAAAAAGCTACCTAAGCTACTTAAAATAACAACCGAAGTGCCTATTACACCTGATACTGAATTTGGCTACCTAATAAAGATTAAAGGGGCTAAAGGTAAAGTAATAGAATACAGAATAGATCACCCTCCTTTTAAGAATAAAACAGGTGAAATAGAACCTGCCTTCGAGGGTGAATACTTTATTAACTCCAATGATTATGAGTTTTTTTTAGGCGATACTGTGTGGGAACCTTATAACGATAAACAAGGCGAGTGGACATTATCAACATGGATGGATGGCCAACTTATGGCCGAAAAAACATTAACCCTTTACCTAGCTCATTAGCACCATAATAAGAAACATGATAAAGCCTAAAAGCGCAACAATTAATACGACTTCTATAACAGAATAAACAAAAATTTTACGCTTTAACTTCAGGGTGATATCTGTTTCATTTTTCATAGCCTTGCTATCCATCGTGTCTGTTCATTTGTAGTTAAAACACAAACATACAGGGCTAAGGGAAAAAATCAATAGGCTTTAACAGTAATTAACAGGCAATTTGTTTTTTTTAACCGTATTTCAATCCTTAAAACAAACAAAACTGAGAATCACTCATTCACTTATAAATTTAAAATTATGAGTGCGATTAGGAGTTAAACTCACATCAAATCCGGCCTAATCAATACTTGTACTACAAGCTTAATGCGGATTAGAATTTAGGTTCTAACTTAAGTGTTTTTTCATTTTAAGCACTAAATCTTCAGGCTGAAATGGCTTACTAATATAATCGTCCATTCCCGACGCTAAACACTTTTCTTTATCCTCTGGAAAAGCATTGGCCGTAACAGCAATAATAGGCGTATGCGTTCCGGTACTCTTCTCAATTTCCCGTATTTTCTGAGTGGCTTTAAAGCCATCCATTATTGGCATCTGCACATCCATTAGTATAAGATCGTACTTTACCTTTCCAAACTTATCAAGGGCCTCTTTTCCATTAAACGCCACTTCAATTTTTTTCACCTCATCCTTTATATATAAGATGATGATTTGCTGATTACTAAAATTATCTTCTACCAATAGGATATTGGCATCAGCAATATCAACCACTGGCTTAAAGTAATTCTCCGTTTGTTTAGCTGGCGCCTTAATACTCTCAATTGATCTGCTGTTATTATTCTCCTTGAAAGAGGCCGTAAACTCAACAACTGTTTGTACAGAATCAGCCTGAATATCAAGGGTATTACCATCCATCTCTATGATTTTCTGCGTAATGCCCATGTCAAGCAGATTGATGTATTTTGACCTGTTGAGGTGAATAACATCTGATGTGCTAAATTCCTTTTCGCCAAACTCCTCCTTAGGCAGTGGCACCACTGTATTACTCACTATTCTGAAACTCAACACCACCTTATCAGCAAGAAACTCTTTGAGCGCAACCTCAATAACGATGGTCTTTAACTCAGACTTGTTGTATTTCAACAAACTGTTGAGCAAGTTTAAGAACACTTGCTTAATCTTAATACTGTTCCCTATCAGATTGGTTGGAATATCGGCAGAGAGTGACAGACTGAACTTCTTTTTGTCCTGGTCATCCTGAAACAACTTAATGGTATTATTGATGGTGGAATACAGATTAAAACTGACCTCTTCCGTTGGTATCTGACTAAAATTCGTTTTTGAAGCCGCTACCATATTATTCACCACATTAACCAGGTTATTAGACGAAGCATGAATGGTATTGATGTAATCGCGCTGATCCTCGCTAAGATTCGTTTTTTCCAGAATATCGATTATTCCAGTGATGTTACTTAATGGCGTACGTATCTGGTGCGACAGTTTTGATATCAGCTCTTCTTGTGTTTTCGTGAAGTTCTGAGAATCTAATACACGACGCTCTTTACGTAAAATAATTTCGGCATATGAATAATGCGTGGCATATGTACTGATAAAAAGCAATAGGTAAAAAGACACAAATACAATCTTCTCCGTCATCGTATAAACCTTAGCTTTATAGATAATTCCGGTATCATTGAGCAGGAAAACACAAACAGCAATAAGCAAAAAGAAGATTAACGAAAATGTTGTCCCTCTTTTTATGCCTAAAAGTGAAATAATAAATGGAGGAAACAGAGCTGTCCAAATAATATTTAGACCTGTACTACTTCCAAAAATCACAAAATACAAGAAGGTAATACTAGAGAAGAAAAATAAGGAATGCTTCATTCCCGTTGCCTCCGACCGTCGACTAAGATATACAAAGTGAAAGGCAAAGACTAAGCTCAATATCAATAAAGGAATAGCATAAAAAGTATGCTCATCATGCATAGCAAACAAACAGATTATACCTTCAATAAAAACGATACTGAATAAAAAGAAATTAATTAAATTATTAATCATCATGGGTGTTTGCTCTTCAACATCCACTTTATCTTTATTCTCAATCTTGAATAAAACTAAGAATCTATTTAATATATTCATAATAGTCTTTCCTCTAATATTTAGCTAAATCGTTCTGCTCGTCTATAGTTAATGCCGCTGTATCAAACATAAAAGTGTAATTCAGCTCATATTGCATTAAATATAACTATCTTCCTCCAATAATCATTCTTCTTATTATACTAAAAACAAAAATAAGCGATTATGCGACTAACTTATTACTTCATCTGATTTATTTTACCAATAAAAAAAATAATTGCATTTTGATGTAACCGTTTACCAATACTTTAGCGTAGAAGAATTGCTTTTAAACTGAAAAAAGAAAACACATGAAATTAAAATTCACACTATTACTCAGCCTTATCATATTAACTTCTAATGCTTTTGCAAAGGAGCATTTACCAACAAAAGAAGAATATGCTGCCTTTCTAAAAACCAAAACCTTGGTTGTGATGGACGTGAACCCCATGACGGATTTTAACTTCAAAATTAAAGAAGTGATGGAAACCGTTTGGACAATCACCGACTATGAATTTATCTCTAATGCTGAATTTGAACAAAAGAGAGATGACCCCTCGTACTCTTTTTTGTTAACAACAGTTGCCACTTTTAAGGCAGACAATACTAAGGCGCGTTATAATTTCTTAAGCTTGCTTTTAGGGCAATCTGATAAACAAGTGCGCGACATGCCAGACTTGTGCTCCATACCCTTATCGTATATGCGGGTTGATGACACCAGTTATGCTTATAAGTTAGAGGCTTTTGTTCGTTTTATTCAAGACCATACCAAATTAATGCATCAACAACCTGAACTGATTAAGGCCAATGCTTTAAAACACTATAATAAAAACACCAAGAGCCTACAAGGAAAAACACTTTACCTGGTAAAAGAAGACCTTACGCCAGATATGAATACAGTAGGTAAGATCAAAACCATCTATCCTCATAAGGTGCAGATTGTAAGCCAAGCAGAGGTAGAAAGTGCCATTGAGCGCAAGGACAAAAATGTTGTTTTCATGCACAAAGTAGGGCCTGAAGGTACCAAATACAAAGCGCGATGTTACAAGATACTGATTGGAGCCGATAACAGTTCGCAGTTTTACTATTTTGATTACCATATGATTAATAAAAAGAACAGAGATGGCTTGCTTGCAAAAGACTTCAAGCACATGTCAAAATAATTATTGTCAGTTTCATATAATGATTTGGCCACTATTTTCGAATAGTGGCCTTTTTATTTTACGAGTATTGCTTTCTTATGACTATTTTTGTTTTCTAAAATAAAAACACAAAACAATGGCAGACGATAAAAAAATCATATTCAGTATGGTTGGGGTAAGCAAAACCTTTCCTCCGCAGAAAAAAGTACTGAACAACATTTACCTCTCTTTCTTTTATGGCGCTAAAATCGGTATCATCGGTTTGAATGGATCGGGTAAGTCTACCCTCCTAAAAATTATTGCAGGAGAAGAAAAGAACTTCGAAGGTGACGTGGTATTCTCCCAAGGCTATTCCGTAGGTTACCTTGAGCAAGAGCCTAAGTTAGATGAAACCAAAACTGTACGCCAGATTGTAGAAGAAGGTGTTCAAGAAGTGGTGGACACCCTAAAAGCCTACGAGGCCGTTAATGAAAAATTTGGCGACCCTGAAGTGCTGGAAAACCCAGACAAGATGCAGGCACTGATGGACGAGCAGGCTAAACTACAAGAGTTAATTGACCAACACGATGCCTGGAATCTGGACACTAAACTGCAACGTGCCATGGACGCTTTACGCTGTCCTCCAGAAGATCAAACGATAAAAGTACTTTCGGGTGGTGAAAAACGACGCGTAGCCCTTTGCCGTTTATTACTGCAAGAGCCAGACATTCTACTGCTTGATGAGCCTACTAACCACTTGGATGCAGAATCGGTACAATGGTTAGAGCAACACCTGCAACAATATAAAGGAACCGTTATCGGTATTACGCATGACCGTTACTTCTTGGATAATGTGGCTGGGTGGATACTTGAGCTAGACCGTGGTGAAGGCATCCCTTGGGAAGGTAACTACTCCTCATGGCTTGACCAGAAAACCAAGCGCATGGCTAACGAAGAAAAGCAAGCGTCAAAACGCCGCAAGACATTAGAGCGTGAGCTGGAATGGGTACGTATGGCTCCTAAAGCCCGTCAGGCGAAATCGAAAGCCCGTTTGAGTGCTTATGACAACTTGTTAAAAGAAGGCGTGAAGGAGAAAGAAGAAAAACTTGAGATATTTATTCCGAATGGTCCACGCCTTGGCGATAAGGTGATTGAAGCCCATGGTGTTTCCAAAGCTTATGATGAGAAGCTTTTGTTTGAGAACCTGGAATTTATGCTTCCTAAAAATGGTATAGTTGGCGTAATAGGCCCCAATGGAGCTGGTAAAACCACTTTATTCCGTTTGATTATGGGCTTAGAACAAGCCAATGAGGGTAAGTTTGAAGTAGGTGAAACGGTAAAAGTGGCCTATGTGGATCAGTCACATGATGACATTACCCCAGGCAAAACGGTATACGAAGTTATTTCGCAAGGCGACGAATTATTAAGAATGGGCAATAAAGAGGTTAATGCCCGTGCTTACTTATCGCGCTTTAACTTTGCCGGTAATGACCAACAAAAGAAATGTGAAATACTATCGGGTGGTGAGCGCAACAGACTACACCTAGCCATGGCCTTAAAAGAAGAAGGTAACGTATTGCTACTGGATGAGCCAACCAATGATATTGATGTAAACACTTTACGTGCGTTAGAAGAAGGCTTGGAAGATTTTGCCGGATGTGCCGTTGTGATTTCTCACGACCGTTGGTTCCTTGATCGTGTTGCAACACATATCCTAGCTTTTGAAGGCGAATCTAAAATTCATTTCTTCGAAGGTTCGTATTCTGATTATGAAGAGAATAAAAAGAGACGCTTAGGTGATACTACACCTCAACGTATTCGTTACAAAAAACTGATAAAATAAAACCAATCAACCTGAGATCGACGTTAAAAGGTTGAACTCAGGTGATGCGTTTTTTACTGCACCGAGGGGGCCGGTATCATTAAGGCCTTCTCTTTTGGTATTGGCTTAATGGGGTGATGAATGTAATACATCGGCATCACCCCTTTGCCTTTCACTTTACGAGGCACACGAGTAACCAATTTATAGGCTTCAGATAAGGGCTTACTCAAGCTCTCAGATACATTAATTTGCATTGGCTCACACATGGTCTGAAAGCGTGAAGCCATGTTAACAGTCTCACCAAAAATATCGAAATTAAGGTTACTCTGACTGACCGAGCTCCCAATAATATCGCCATTATATAGGCCGATCTTGATTTCCCACTTAATGTCATTTTCCTTATTCCGATTCATAATGTACTCCCTCACCTTTACAGCTGCAGAGGCCGCTTCTATTTCAATTTTATCAGGCGTATAAAACATACCACAAACAGCAATATACGCGTCACCTACAGTTTTTATCCGGGTACAGTAATGCTCATCAATCACTGCATCAAAACCATTAAACAGTTCATGCAACTCATGCAACAGTACCGATGGCGACATCTTACCCGTTTTGGTGGTAAAATCAACCATGTCCACAAAAATGGCCACACAATCTTTATAGCGTTTGGGTGGAATCGAACCAAATTCTTTTATCTGCATTAAAATAGGCCAAGGTAATATCGACTTTAGAATGCGCTCATTCTTATTATTGGCCAAAGTCAATTGATTGGTCTGATCTTTTAATGACTTAAGGTTGGCATAATTTTTAAGTACGGAATTAACACGCGCCAAAAGCTCATCGCCATACACAGGTTTTTGAATAAAATCGGCCGCACCAGCTTGAAAAGCGATCGGTATTTTGTTTGAAAAGGATTCCCCTGAAACTAAAATAACAGGCAAATCACGTGTCAGGTCATTGAGCTTTAATGTTTTTAGCGCTTCATAACCAGACATGTTCGGCATCTCCCAATCCATAATAATTAAATCAGGTTGGCACCTTAAGGCTTGCGAACATGCATCTCCCCCGTTACTCGCCGTAATTATTGTACGAAATGGTTCATCCTTGGTAATCAATGCCACCAACAATTCCATATCTAAAGGCGAGTCATCAACAATTAATATTGTTTTACCCATTTCTCTTCAACTCTGTTATCTTTAATTTTATACGGCTATAACTAAAAAAGTTAACCCTTCATGACTAATGAAGTAGATTTTGTGATGAACTGGTGTATTTTTGCCTACCAAGCCATTTAAAATTAACATGCCATGATTATTGATAATAATTTGCTTGATGAAATAGGAGCAGAAGCGGCGGCCTCTGCACGAAAAAGAAAGAATTTCAACTTTCACAAGAGCCCCAGTGACCCCATGCAGCGCATGATCAATGTATTACACCCCAACAGCTATGTTCAACCTCACAAACATGAATCGCCAGATAAGCGTGAGGCATTTATACTACTAAAAGGACGCCTATTGGTTATCCTATTTGCAGATGATGGTACCATTACAAGCCGATGTATACTGAGCAGAGATGATGAGGTGTATGGCATAGAAATACCAGCATGTACTTACCATACCATAATTGCATTGGAACAAGGCACCTGCGTTTATGAATTAAAAGATGGCCCCTACGCCCCCGAAGATGATAAGCATTTTGCAGCTTGGGCCCCATCCGAAAAAGAGGCCAAGCAAGCAGAGGTTTACCTTTCACAACTCATGAAAAACGAGTAAACATAGGCTATATAACGAAGTTTGCCCCTCCAAAACGTTATTTTGAAGGGGCAAGTTAGAAAGTATGAATTGGGAATCCATAATCTATTGCATAGCTTATTAGGCTACTATCGAGACAACAAAACTATGGACTAATATTGTGACCAAAAAAAAAACCATTGGTAGGATAGTGGTACATATGACAGATTTAGTTTATTTTTGTCATTTTAAGCTCTGATGATTTACCTAAATACACAAATAATTAATGTCACGCCTGGCGAAGCGATCATAGTTGCAAAGCTTAATGGGCAAATTATGACTTGTAATACAGAAGCCTTAAAACTATATCAGTACCCCTCAATTCAAGCCATCAAACAATACACCTTAGCTGATCTAATGCCAGAAGACTTTGCGCCATTTTTCCCTAAAGAGATGACACCCGAGCATTTAAACATTAACAGCTACCAACCACATGTAAGCAAACGACGTAATGGTGAACTCTTTGCTTGCAAGATACACACCCACTACCAATATATTGACAATGATAAATACTTGATTGGCCATGTAAAAACATGCGACGAGGCAGTTGATATTGAGAAGCTGCAGCTGCAACAAAACATTATAGTACTGGAGCGAGAACTGATTGCTGAACGCAAAAAGAACAATAATAACGCCTACCAACTTACCAGCCAGAAACTTTCTAAATGCTACCCTAAACTGAGTAATCATGATATTAAAATATGCCACTACCTCATGCTAAACTACAGCAGCAAAACCATATCAGAACAATTAAACATAACCATCGATGGGGTTTTTGCTGCTCGTAAACGCATCCGAAAAAAGTTGAACCTCGCACCCACTGATGATCTGGTAAAAGAACTGATCAAATGCAAAGTCACCTGCTAAAGCCTATCTGTTTCACATTTAATACAATAGAACTTTTGCTTTTGCTCATCGCGCTCTAACTGTTGCAAACATTGATAAAAACATCATTTCGTGCTGAACATTTCACCTTCTTTTTTTTTATACCTACGTTCCATTTGGATGTAGTTGCATTAAACGAATGGGACATACCACAACCCAGAACCAACAATAACACACTGAAAACAAGCACACATAAACTCTAAAACCAGACTAAATACAACAACACAAAATCATCTTGTCTTCACCCTTTAATTAATCAGGTGAAAATAATATGTTTATAATTCAATCGTAATTTTATAAATAATTGTTTTAGTTTTGTACGATCAACTCTATATGAGTAATGAGATATTTAGAAACACAAATACACAATACAGTAGAGGGTGAAGCGGTTATTATTGCCGAGATAAATGGCGATATTCAATACTGTAACGAAGCTGCTCTACATGAATTCCAATACCAGTCCGTTAAAGAAATAAGGCGGCTCAACCTCATCAACCTGATGCCTGATGATTTTGCCCCTTTCTTTCCCAAAGAAATAACGCAAGAACACCTCAGTGCCATTAACTATGTGCTAAACGTAACCAAACGTAAATCGGGTGAATTATTCGCCTGTAAGCTACGTACCAATCACCAACAGATTAATGGCAAAACATACGTAGTAGCGCATATAAAGCCCATATATGAAGACCTTGACTTTGAGAAAGTACGGCTTCAGCAAAACATTGAAGCGCTAAAACGCGAGCTAGAGGCTGAGCGTAACAAGAACATTAACCAAGCTTTTCAGGAAACCACCCGGCAGCTGTCTATCTGTTTCCCAAACCTAAGTGCCAATGATTTGAAGGTGTGTTATTATTTAACGCAGAACTACAACAGTAAACTTATTTCGCAAGAATTAAACATTACCATTGATGGGGTATTTGCAGCACGAAAGCGTATTCGCAAAAAACTAGGCTTGTCGCCCGACGAGGATTTAGTAAAGGTATTACTGCACTGTTGCATGTCGCTATAGTAAAAAAAAGGCCTTACATTTTTTATCAACATAAGGCCAAAAACATGATTCCCAATAATTATTTTGCAGGCTCCCAAAAGCAACGCTTTGGGGAAACAATCTTAGCTTCTTTCTTGAGTTCTTTCATGGCTTTTTCAACTGCTTTGCGCTCCAGGCCGCTCAAATCTACAATATCACCTGTACGAACGGGTTTACCCGCCTTGGCCATCGCCTCTAATACATTTTCGTTAATCGACATAAGTCTTGTTTAAAGTTTGTACTGTTTTTTGTCGATGTAATGACAAAGAACCTTTACAATTGTTGCCTTTAAGTTCAAATAAAATACTACCCACTTGTTCTACTCCAATTGACGGTTTTACTAAAAAAACCAACCGAAACCGTGATTTTCAGCCGTTCATCGTTCACCACCATTTCGGCATCGTACCACTCCTTTCTTTTAACGGCATATATCTTTGCCGTCCACTTACCATCATTGTATTTGAGGTCTTTTATAATGGGCATACCCACCTTAGCCTCGGGGTTATCCGATGAAGCAACTTTGCCCGCATAACCTTGGTTACCTTGGTATATTTCAATGAGTGAATTTTGATTACCAGTATCCCATGTACCTAGTAAATTATCTTGAGCTAACAGGCTTGAGCCAATCAAACACAGAAAAAGCAGAATAACCGTATTTTTCATTTTTACATATCTTTAAATAATGCTGTACAATTATAAACACCACAACATCATAATTATAAGATAAAAGAACACACATGGAATATTGCCGGATGAAAGGGCAAAATAGATGTATAAAGGTTATTGAGAGGAATAAATAATCGGGTTACA
>Ga0193951_1000195_pt1 | contig 28164 bp, 19 predicted proteins | sample BB_2_MG_FD_140370 | JGI IMG/M metagenome (GOLD analysis project Ga0193951, IMG submission 140370) | Microbial mat bacterial communities from the Broadkill River, Lewes, Delaware, United States - BB_2_MG | ecosystem: Environmental > Aquatic > Freshwater > River > Microbial mats | place: USA...
CGCAATGATATCGGCTATTTTTCCTGGCGCTAATGTCCCTAAACTTGCAGACATACCAATTAAATCGGCGGCATTAACAGTAGCGGATTTTAATACGTCACTGTTTTTCATCCCCGCTTGTGCCATTAGCACAGCTTCTTTGCCATTATCGCCATGATGAGAAACACCACTGTCTGTTCCATACGCGATTTTAACACCCGCTTTATATGCTTTTTTAAAGGTCTCTGTCATATCAGAGCCAACGCGAATCGCTTTTAACTTAATTGCTTCAGACATAAAGTTACTGTGTTTAGCCATTTCAACAACCGTATTACCCGCTAATAAGGTTGGTACTAAATAAGCGCCAGATTTCTTAAAAAGCTTGACGGTTTCTTTATTTGCATAGCTACCGTGTTCAATACTGTCGACACCGGCGCGAAGTGCGGCGTTTATACCTTCTGCTGCATGTGCATGACTGGCTACTTTTCTGCCAAGTGCATGTGCGGCGTTAACCACTTCTTTTAATTCATCATCTGACATTTGTTGGCCAGTACCTGTATTGGTATCTGACAAAACCCCACCCGTTGAGGTGATTTTAATCACATCTGCGCCATATTTAATAGCGTGACGTGTTGCTCTTCGACAGTCAAAAGGCCCATCACAAATAGTTTTACTAGTGCGCATAGCGAGAATATCAGGACTTAATCCGTCGACGTCACCATGTCCACCGGTCACTGAAACAGATGATCCTGAGGCAACGATTCTAGGACCATCAACCCAACCTTTAGCAATTCCATCACGTAGTGCAAAAATTTGCTCTGCACTTGCGCCTAAATCTCTAACCGTAGTAAAGCCTGCCATTAAGGTTTTTTTAGCATTAGAAATACTTTGCATTAAGGCATCGGAATCAGACATACGTAGAGATTGACTGTCATTTTTAGGTCCTAATTCTCCTTGTAAATGCACGTGCATATCCATTAAACCCGCCATAACAAAACTTGATGATAAATCAATTAACTGAGCGTCTCTATTGATATCATTGGGGTTAACGAAGCCTTTTTTAATCTCAGTAATTTTGCCATCGGTAATCACCAAGGTTTGTTTAGATAACGTACCTTTACCGGCAACGGGTAATAAAGTACCCGCATGGATGACTTGAGTTTGTGCTAATAAATTAAAAGAAGAAATAAGCGATAGTGAAAGTAAGGTGTGTTTTAAGGTGTTAAGAACGCGAGTAGTTTGTGCTGTTGTGGTAGTTGTAGTCATGACTGGTATTACTCTAAGTTGGTTGCTTAAATAATTAAACTGAAAAATAGTTAAACTAAAAAATTATAAAAGCATAAAAATATAGCTACCAATACCTTAGCAGCTATATAGTTTTCGTCAAGAAGACAAAGTTGGCAGGTGTGTTCTAATGGTGATGACCACCTACACCGTGTGCATGGCCATGTTGTACTTCTTCATCGGTTGCCGCGCGAACATCAACAACATCAATATCAAATGTTATGACCTTTCCAGCTAATGGTGGGTTAATGTCTACAGTGATCATAAACTTCCCTGCTTTTAATACCGTCACTTGACGTTGACCTTGCTCAGTATGAACAACTGCAATCATGCCGGCTTTCCATTTAGCATTTTTGCTCGGTAAACCTTGTAAATGTTTTACTGGTACACGTTGAATCAAGTCTTCTTGACGTTCGCCATAAGCTTCTTCAGGTTGTAAAGTTACGCTGAATTTATCGCCAGCTTCTTTGTCAGTTAACGCTTTTTCTAAGCCCGCTAAAGTATTATTTGCTCCGTGTAGGTAGGCAAGAGGATCACTACCATGAGAAGATTCTATTTCTTCTCCTGCTTCATTTTTTAGAACATAATGGAACTGAACAACGGTTTTATCTGTAATTTTCATGTAATTCTCTTTAACGGTTTATAAATGAATTTGGTGCTATTTCGGCTTCGTATTATACTAGATAAGTACAGGATAAATGTTAATTAAACGTTCATACGAAGTATTGGCACTTATTTTAGCATTAAACACTATAAATTAAGAGTCAGTATTTTATCTCAATTTAAGCCCACAGCAGTAAAATAAAAACACTAACAATGATCAACAACATCCCTATATATTCAATTGTAGTGATTTTCTCTTTAAATAAACGGTAAGTTAATGCCAGTGTGATAAAAAACTCTACTTGACCTAATGCTTTGACATAAGCTGCATTTTGCAGACTTGCCCCAGTAAACCAACCAATAGAACCAAGTACACTTGTTATACCGACAAATAAGCATAAACGCCAATGAGCTAACATTAACTTTAGCTGTGTTTTATCTTGTAAATAAACATAAATAACAGAAATAATTGATTGAACCGTGATCATAAATACCAAGGTAATTGCTGCACTCACCAATAAATCAATATTAAGAGCTAAACTAGACTCTCGAATTAGTAATGTTGTAATGGCTAATCCTAACCCTGCCGCAAGTCCATAAAACAAGCCCATTTTAGCATCAGAGCCCGTTAAGAAATCACGTGGTCTAAATTTAACCTTCGAGACAAATAAAACCCCAATAACACCAACAATAACACTAAACCACCCCATGAGACTTAATGGCGCAGCAAATAATAATGCGCCAACCATAGCCACTTGTATCGCTTCCGTTTTGGCAAGACTTGTTGCAACAGCAAAGTTTTTGTATCGAAAAGCAGCAACTAAACAAGCAGTACCAATGATCTGGCTTACACAGGCAATTAAAGCATAAAATAGAAAATCATTATTGAGCGTTGGTACTGAAACCTCTCTAAAATCTAACATCCACCAGACATATGCCCAAGCAAATGGTAGCGCGTAAACATAACGCACTGCCGTGGTAGCCATAGAGTTTAGTTTACCGGATAATTGTTTTTGACCAGCAGTTCGAATTGCTTGCATAGTAGCAGCAAGTAACGTGAAATAAATCCAAGTGTATTCTGATGTAAACAGATCTGAAATAGACAAGACTGATGTTCCTTTAAGGTATATATAATAGAGACAATTTACTAAGCAACGCTAGCTTTAACTGGCTTTAACACATATTAATTTTGTTAATTCAAGCCAGGTTGTTAACCCGTTATGTCAGGTGTAAATGAAAAACGTTTATCAAGTGAACTAATACCTAAACCACTTTGTTTTTCAACCTTAATTTGTACATCAATTCTATCTTTCAATGCTTCAACATGACTAATAATGCCAATCATTTTACCGCTTGCATTAAGGTTATCTAACGCAACCAACGCTATTTCTAACGTATCATTATCTAATGTGCCAAAACCTTCATCTAAGAATAAAGAATCAATACTGGTTTTATTACTAACCAAATCTGACAAGGCTAACGCTAACGCTAAACTAACTAAAAAGCTTTCACCACCCGATAGCGTTTTAGTGTCACGAAGACTATCACCTTGCCAGGTATCCAATACTTCTAAACTTAAGGTGTCACTTTGCTGACACTGTAACTGGTACCGACCGTCAAGTTTATTCAATTGTTCATTTGCTAAGTAAACCAGATGATTGAGCGTAAGACCCTGAGCAAACTTTCTAAATTTAGCGCCATCAGCAGAGCCAATTAAACCATTTAAATAGCCGAGTTCATCTACTGCAATTTGCTCAGTTTCAATTTGAGCCAGTAAACGTTGTTGCTTAATTTTATTTTCTTTATCGTGATTAATGGCTTGTTGAATTTGCCCTAAATGCAACTGCTGTTGTTTTAATTTTTCATTAAGGTTTACCAGTTCAACTTCAATTTCTGATAAGGATAACAGTAATAATTTATCTACATTCATCTGACTGTTTTTCGTGCTAGCAACCAGTAATTTTTCTGCCTCGACTTTAGCGTTGCCATGCTCTAATAATTGCTGATTTACGCTTTCTTTTTGACCTAAAAGCTGTTGTAAACGAGCTTCAATGGCTTGTTGTTCTTTATTTAGTGTTATTAATCTATTTTTTGTTATTTTTTCTTCTTCTGATATTTTATTTCTAATAAATTCAGACGATTGTGATTGCTCATCAATATAGCCCAACGCAAAAAACTCAGTTACGCGTAACTCTTTTTTGCTCATTAATTGCTGTTTAAATTCTGTTGTCTGTTGTTTGAAACGAATTAAACGGCTTTCCGCTTGGTGCACTTGTTCAGAGATTAATATATCTGCTTGTTCAACTGAAGATAACTGCTTAGAAAGCGTTTCTTGCTCTGCAATTTTTTGTTCAAATAACATGACTTGTTGTTTTAGCTCTTCTAACCAAATCCCCGAATTAAGGCAAAGATGTAGATTAGTATTTTCATTTGAATTTGCATCTATAACATCATTTAATTGCTCGGCTGTATTGTCACTCAAACCTTCATTGCTCTCTTTATTTAAGCGATCATGTAAATGTGATGAAAATTGATGCAATTGCATTGATTGAATATCAGCAAATAAATTTTTGTACATAAAGCTTTGATCAGATTGTAATTGTTCTATCGCTTTATTTTGTTCGTTGTTGTCATGGTTATTATGGTTAATTTTTTCTGCAATAAGTGCTGATTGATGTTGTCCTTGTAACAATATTTGACTGACTTGAGATTGTTGCTGCTCAATATTGATTTGTTGTTGTACGTAATGATTAAAGTTTCGTTGAAATTGTTGCAAAAGCTCCAGTTCATTATTTATTTTTGTTAATGCTTGTTCAATTAATGTGATATCTGATAATTCAAGCTGATTATTAGTTAACAATAAAGGAGGTAAATTCAAACGAGTAAAAGCAGCGAGTAACTCAGCTTCTTCTGCTTTAATCATTTGACCACGATCGTCCTTGGTTTTCAGCTCAACATTAAGCTGAGTTTCTTGCTGTGCTAGTGATTTGCCTTGTTCTTCTAACTGGCTGAGTTCACCATTAATAGACTGTAAACGCATTTGTTGCGTATCAACACTAATCGCTTGATATTCAGTTATTGCAGGATGTTCATTAGAGCCACACAATGGACAAGGCTGTTCAGGCTGTAATTTATCCCGATGTTCGCTTAATGCCATAATGGTTTGTTGTTGAGCAATTAAGGTTTCAACATCAGTTTTTTGCTGTTTTAACTGAGTAAATTGTTTCCGTAAATCAATTAATTGTGATTTCAACTCAGCCAATTTGGGCATTGCTAATTGCTTTTGATTGCTAAGTTGTGCTTTTTCCTGAAAAAGCATCTGATAACGGTTAGCCAACTGAAAAGCTTGGCTATAAGAGTTTTGTTGCTGTTGCCACTGGTTGATTTTAGCATTTAAACTATCAGAAGTTAGTGACTCTCCTGCTAATTCAGCCGTATCTAATACAGCTATGTTTTGAGTCACTAATTGTTGTTTATTCTTATCAAGATCTACTTGTTGGCTCTGTAATTGCCTATTTTTTAATGTGCTATCACTTAATAACGTTTGTTGTTTATTCTGTTCGTTAACAAGTTGTTGATGCTTATTTTGTATTGCGATTAAGTCTTGTGTTTTATTATCAATATGAACTTGTATTTGAGTCAGCTGACTAACTTGATTTGACCATAAAGGCAGTTTTTCTTTTACTTGAAGAAGGGGTTGATGTTCACTGGTATAGCTTTGTAATTCATCAATAGCTGCACGTAATTGCTTTTTGTTACTTTGGGTTTGTTGTTGGTTTAATGTTAACTGACTTAACTCTTGCGTTTGTTTGCTTTCTTGCTCTAAAACTTGTGATAATTGCGTGTTTATATTGGCTATTTCATTGTCTAACGGCAATATTTTTTCAATCAGTTTACTTTCAATAAGCTTATGGTTAACTTCCTCTTTTTCTTGTGCTTGCAAACACTCATCAAGAGCAGCTCTTCCTAAACCGACTTGTTCTTGTACACTTTTGATTTGTATTGTTAAATCATTTATCTGAATGGATTTTTTTTGATGTGCTTGATTTATTAATACTACATTTTTTAATGACGAATAAACTGACTGTTCATCTATAATTTCATTACTTTGTTTTTCTATTTCAAGCTCTTGTGCTTGTAAATCACTTAATTCCTGCGTTGTTAATAATGTGACTCCTTGAGATGTAGCCTGCATTAATTGTAATGATTTTTCAGCCGCTTTATGATTAGTAAAAACTTGTTTTGAAATATCTCCATAAATTTGTGTGCCGGTTAGTTGCTCTAACAATTGCGCTCTATCATTAGGCGCGGCGTTTAAAAAGGCAGCAAACTCCCCTTGTGATAACATCATCGACTTTCTAAATCTTGAAAAATCTAAACCAGTGATCTTGGCGATATTATCTTTAACATCTTTTAATTTTTCAGCAATAATTGTCCCATCAATTAGAGACAACTGAGCAACAGGCGCTAATAAGTTTCCATCCGCTTTATTCCTTGCACGTTTTTGACTCCAAAAAGCACGGTATCCCTGATCTTTTACTTCGAACTCTACTTCAGCCATACAATTAGCGGTAAAACGTGTCATTAATTGATTTTGACCCGCTGACACTTTAATACGTGGGGTCTCATGATATAAAGCTAAACATATAGCATCGAGAATAGTTGTTTTACCTGCACCAGTAGCACCGGTAATAGCAAAAAGTCCATTAGAGTCAAATGGCTCTTGCGTAAAATCTAATTGCCAAGCATTCTTAAGCGCATTAATGTTCTCAAATCGTAATCGCAATATTTTCATGATTCACCTTCACTTAATACTTGCGCAACGGTTTGCTTAAACAAAGTTTGTAACTGCTCTTTACGTGTTAATTTTACGTTAGTTAACTCTGAATCAGTTGACTCTGTGTCAATAGTGTCATCATCGAGCCAAACTTCTTGCTGTAAACGCGAGTCAAAAACCTCGTCTAACGTTAATTCATTTAATGTACTGTGATCTTGTTGTTTTTCTAACAATATACGTTGCCTTACTTGCTTCTGCCTTCTAACAAGTAACACTTCCACAGGAAAGTCTTTGACTAACGTGGTAATTTTAGGCTGTAAATCACTTAACAGCCCGGTATTTGCTAATTCAATATCTAGCCAAAGTTTGCGGTCGTTGTCGTCACTAATTAATGTTGATACAAGTGTTTCAAGATCTTGATTGAGGGTGTCGAGTGTCGTTTTTAACATCGCTAGCGGTTGAAACGTTGGAATAATTAAATCAGTTACCGTCGATAGATTATTTTCATCAAAATCCACAAGTAATACACGTTTCTTTTGTTTAGCTTCATCAAAACTAAGCGCTATTGGCGAGCCACAATAGCGAATATGCTCTGTTTTACCTACTTTTTGAGCGCGATGAATATGCCCTAACGCAATATAATCGGCAGCAGGAAATGCATTACTGGGAAAAGCTTCTAATGTGCCAATATAAATATCTCGTACTGAGTCTGAGGTGGTTACACCTAGTGCGGTTAAATGTCCGGTCGCAATAATAGGTAACTTAATGCCGTTATCGCTTTTTTCATGTTGAGCAACGAGCAGCTGAGCTTGTTCAAATAAACGCTGATAGTGTTCAACAATAGCTTGTTGCAACTGCTTAGATTTATCTGTGGCTGACTGCCCTGCTTGACTCTTTATTACATCACGTGGTCTGATAAATGGGATAGCACAAATAACAGCTTGTGCGATGCCTTGTTTATTTTTTATGGCAAAAACTTGATCAGCTAAATTAGCAGAAATTGAAGTATCTGTGACGTTAGCGATAACATTTGTTGATAATGCGCTTAATAGCTCTTTTGATTCTGCTAACATGCTGACAGAGTCATGATTACCCGCTAATACAACAAGTTGGCAATTAAATCGCTGTAGCTTACTTATAAAGTTAAAATACATTTGCCTTGCATAACTAGGCGGTGTTGCGGTATCGAAAATGTCACCGGCAACAATAATAGCATCAACAGCCTTGTCTTCAACTTGAGTTAATAGCCAATCTAAAAACTGTTGGTGTTCATTAGCCCTGCTTTTACCATAAAAAAATTGACCTAAATGCCAATCAGATGTGTGAATAATGCGCATAAAAAGGAAAATTAATGATGAGGAAAATAATAGTTGATAATTCTACCTGAAAGGCGACAATAAACCATTAATGATTAACAATAAAAACTATAGATTGAGAAAATGACACCAGCAACTCAACAACTAAAGCAAAAAAAAATCCCCTTTGACGTACTGCAATATGATCATGACGTTAATGCCACTTCCTTTGGTCTGGAAGCCGTAGAAAAATTATCCCTTAATGCGCAACAAGTATTTAAAACCTTGGTTGTTTGTTGTGATACTGATCAACTTGCTGTTGCAATAGTCCCCGTAAATTTAAAGTTAAATTTAAAGGCAATTGCTAAAGTATTAAAAGTAAAAAAAGTAAAAATGGCTGACGCTAAACGAGTAGAAGCAACAACTGGCTATGTACTAGGTGGTGTAAGTCCGTTAGGCCAAAAAAAACGTTTACCTACAGTCATCGATAGCAGTGCTGAAACGCTTGAGTTAATGTATGTTAGTGGTGGTAAACGAGGTTTAGAAATAGCACTTGCACCAAAGGATTTAAAAACCTTAAGCCAAGCCAGCTTCGCAGTAATTTCAACTTAAGACTTATTACATAAATTAGCTTTAGATTAATCCTTGATACGGTTTATTTGAACATATTATTAACAAAAATGTTTAGTTAGATATTGCTAATAATTAACTTAGCTAAAGTAATTTCATTAAAAGCATAATAGTTTTTTTGAGTACGCAATTAAATTTGGCTCAGTCATTGGCTTGTTATAATAATACCCTTGTAAATAATCACAATTTAATTCATGCAGTATAATGACTTGCTCTTTCGTTTCTACGCCCTCAGCTACAACTAATATACCTAAGCTGTGCGCCATAGATATTATTGCTTTTACCAGATCCAGATCGGCTTTGTCGATGGTAATACCCTTAACAAAACTTCTATCTATTTTTAAAACATCAAAAGGATAACGTCGTAAGTAACTTAATGACGAATATCCAGTGCCAAAATCATCCATAGAAAGCTTTATGCCCAATTTATTTAATCCAATTAATGCTTCCTGAATATAAGATTGCCCATTCATTAATACGCCTTCTGTAATTTCAAACTCAATGCTTTTAGCGCTAACATTCTCAGTGGTAAGCGTATTTTCAACAAAAGTAAGTAACTCTGTATCTCGAAATTGACGTGGTGAGATGTTGATTGCCATGGTATATGGATTTTGTTGAATATTCTGCCACCGATGAAGAAAGTTTAACGCCTGTTTAATCACAAAACTGCCAATTGGTACAATTAGCCCGGTATGTTCAGCAATAGGAATAAATTCATCTGGGGTAATATTACCTAGAGATGGGTTATGCCATCGCAATAATGCTTCTGCACCAACTAAACTATTATGTTTTATATCAATTTTGGGTTGGTAATGTACTTCAAACTCATTTCGCTCTAATGCACCATGCATTTGCTCTTCAATTTCTAACCGACGTAGCATGCTTTTGTTCATTTTTTTGGTAAAAAATGAGTAAGTATTTCGTCCTAACGATTTGGCTTGATACATAGCTATATCAGCATTACGTAGCAACTCAGAAGAAGTTGTTCCATTATCAGGGTATAATGCAATCCCCAAACTTAGTGTCAGAGTTAAATCTCGACCATCTAAACTAAAAGGCTCTCTAAAACATTTCAATAGATTTTCGACAACGGTTAACACATTAAGGTTATCGTTTACATCTTTCAATAAGACAATAAACTCATCACCACCTAACCGGCCAACCGTATCTTCCTTACGTACAACCTTATTTAACCTATTCGCAGACTCAATCAATAATTTATCACCTATTTCATGACCCAAGGTATCGTTTACTTTTTTAAAGTCATCTAAATCAATGAAAAGTATGGCTATTTTTTCATTATTTCTCTCAGCTTCTCTTAACAACTGGGATAATCGATCTAATGCAAGAAAACGATTTGGTAATAAGGTTAACGCATCATAATAGGCATGATGTTTGATAATTTCTGCCGATTTGTGCTGCTCTGTAATATCACGAATAATAACCACTACTTGTTTATATTCATGTAAATGGCTTATTCTTGCTTCAAAATAAACAAGGCCCTGAGGCATAGTTAATTTGTATTCAAAACACTCGACTGTATTTTGTTTAACCACTTTTTTAATGTGTTTAATGAATTTATCAGCAATATCAGTGGGTAAACAATCACCCATTGGTTTACCAATAAAGTCTTTCGGTAGTTTATATAAATTCTTCTTATTACTGGTATGGTAATAATTAATAACACCTTCTTCATCCATTAAAAAAAATAAATCGGGAATTGTTTCAAACGCGGCTTTCAGCATGCGCTCTTTATAAATGACAAGTGCCTGTGCGGCTTTTACATCGGCTAAATCTACATCGATACAATACAATTGTTTATTCTTGTATTTATTAGTAAATATCACATGACTTGAAAATACAGGGACATCCTTACCATTTTTGTGACGTAGCGTTATTTCAGAAGCAGGAATTTCAGTGCCTTTTTGCAACCAAACGGTAATTTCATCAACAACAGGTTTCCTTATGTCATGTGGAATAATTAAATCTTCTAGTTTTTGCCCTAATGCCTCTTCACTTGTATAGCCATATAATAACTCACTCCCTTTATTCCAATAAATAACACATCTCTCTTCATCGTAACCTTGCACAGCAATAGCCTTTACCGCATCAAATAAATAATGAAGCGGATCATTGACTATAAACTGATGATTTAAAAGAGTAGTATCTATAGGTGAATCCATATGGATTAAGGGCCGTAAAATATTAATAACAACCTAACTTTAGTCTAAAATTGTCAAAACTGCCTATTTATGTTGAAAATTAATTATTTTCCATTATTAATAATTTCCCTGCGAGGTAACCTTAACTCGTTTACATTAATACCTAGAATTATCCCGTATAGTAAACATGACAAAACTTATTACGTAATATAGCACCATGACCTTAGCATTTAATAATCATCATTGTTTCTACTTGTCACCTGGCTTAGTCATGGCTCATGGCACAGCAATTGATACCAAGCCTCATAAACACTCTTTATGGCAACTCTGTATTCCTAGTAAAACTAGCACATTAAATGGTGAGATATTATTAACCGGAAAAATTATCCCGCCAAACGAAGTGCATCAGTTATCAATGACTGAAGGTTGGATCATACTTGCAGAGCCTGAGAGTAAACTTGGGAACACAATGCGTGAACTTTCAGCGCAAATATTGACTAAGGCATTGCCCCCTTTGCCTATGTTAATCCCCAGCGAAGAGGTAAGCATAAGTGCGTTACTGACAAATCTTGGTCAGTACACACTTTTAGTTGAGTCGTTAAAAAATAATCCTTATCAATGCCGAAGTAAGCATTTATTAAAATTACTTGCGCGACTAGATAGCTGTTTAACCGGAGATTGTCTGAAACCCGAGCAATGGCGCGCAAAAGATGTCGCGAATTGGTTAGCAATTTCAGAGAGCCAATTTTTACACCTTGTCACTAAAGAGTTAGGTGTATCTTGGCGGCCTTATTTATTATGGCGTCGACTAATATGCGCTATTCAGGCAATTAGCACAGGGGGAAATATAACGGAAGCAGCTTATCTTACCGGTTTTAGCGATAGTGCACATCTGTGTCGAACCATTAAAAGCACCTTTGGCATGACCAGCAAACAATTATTGAGTTGTTTTAAATAAAATAACATAGCTAGTTTATTCAATAATTCACAGCTTCTCTTCGTTATGCTTCTCTAAAAATTAATGAAATATAAAATTAAATTTTAGAGGTTAATATGACAAAGAACTATATAGCAAGCAGTGAACTACTTAACTATCAGCACCCAACTATTCAAGCCCTTATCGAACACAAAGCTTGGCGAACATTAGCACCAGAACAAGCACTGCAAGCGGTATACTATTTTATCCGTGATGAAATACAGTTTGGTTACAACCGAGATGACGCCATACCTGCTAGTGATGTACTTAATGATGGTTATGGTCAATGTAATACTAAAAGTACATTATTTATGGCCTTACTGAGAGCATTAAATATTCCCTGTAAATTCCATGGTTTTACCATTTATAATGCTTTGCAACGAGGCGTTATTCCTAATGACTTAATGTTACTTGCGCCAAAACGTATTTTACATAGCTGGGTAGAGGTAAAAATTAAGGGTGTATGGTTAAACCATGAAGGTTTCATTATTGATAAAACATTACTAACTCAGGTACAACAAGCCTATCCAAACAGTAAAAATTTTAACGGCTATGGTATTAATGTTTCGAATTTACAGCAACCCGACAATGAAATAACAACTGAGTCTACTTATATTCAATCTGGAGGTATTGCCGATGATTTTGGCATATTCGACACCCCTGACGATTTTTATAATATCCACGGCAGTAATCTAAAGGGCTTTAAAAAACTACTGTACAGAATTGCCTTAAGACATATTATTAATCGTAATGTGAAAAATTTACGTAATAATGGATTGCCAAGTTAATTTTTATCAAAAAAAAAGCACCACTAGTTATCTAGTGATGCCTTATTCATTAACAATAATGCCGCTTATTTATTGGCTAACTTATCGGCTAAATATAACCATGTTGGCAAAACGGTGTCTGGATTTAATGAAACACTATCAATGCCTTGATCAACTAACCATGCAGCAAAATCTTCATGATCTGACGGGCCTTGACCACAAATACCGACATATTTACCACGTTTTTTACATGCACTAATTGCCATTGATAATAAGATTTTTATTGCAGGATCACGTTCATCAAATAAATGAGCGATTAACCCTGAATCTCTATCTAGACCGAGTGTTAGCTGAGTTAAATCGTTAGAGCCAATAGAGAAACCATCAAAATAATCGAGGAATTGGTCAGCGAGTAAAGCGTTTGACGGTAATTCACACATCATAATAATACGTAAGCCATTTTCACCACGTTTTAAACCGTGCTCTGCCAAAATATCAATAACATCGGCTGCTTCTTCAAGAGTTCGAACAAACGGAATCATTACTTCTACATTGGTTAAATCCATTTCGTTTCTTACGCGTTTAATTGCTTCACACTCTAATGCAAAACAATCACGGAAATCTTTTGAAATGTAACGTGCAGCACCACGATAACCAATCATTGGGTTTTCTTCATCAGGTTCGAATTCTTCGCCACCTACTAAATTAGCATATTCATTCGATTTAAAGTCAGACATACGAACAATCACTTTTTCTGGTGCGAAAGCGGATGCTAACGTTGAAATACCTTCAGTAAGTTTAACAATGTAAAACTCAACTGGGCTTTCGTAACCGGCAATAATGTCATTAATTTCGTCTTGTAAATCAGCAGACTGCTTATCAAAATTTAATAATGCTTTTGGATGAATACCAATCATTTTATTGATAATAAACTCTAAGCGCGCTAAACCAATACCTGCATTGGGCAATTTGGCAAAAGCAAATGCTCGGTCTGGGTTACCAATGTTCATCATTATTTTAAGCGGTAATTCTGGCATTGCATCGATTTCAGACGTGGTAACCGTATAATCAAGTTTACCTTGGTAAATAAACCCGGTATCACCTTCAGCACAAGAAACAGTAATCTCATCGCCAGTTTTAATTAAATCGGTTGCATTACCACAACCTACTACCGCTGGAATACCCATTTCACGAGCAATTATCGCTGCATGACAAGTTCTACCGCCACGGTTAGTAACAATGGCAGAAGCTCGCTTCATGATCGGCTCCCAATCTGGATCTGTCATGTCAGTAACAAGTACATCACCAGGTAAAATTTTGTCCATTTCTTCAATTGAAGATAGTACTTTAGCTTCACCACTACCGATTTTATGCCCGATAGAACGACCTTCACAGATAACATTAGTACTTGTTTGTAATTGGAACTGTTCCATTACATTGGTGTTTTCACGGCTTTTAACAGTTTCAGGACGAGCCTGAACAATATAAAGTTTATTGTCTAAACCATCTTTAGCCCATTCAATATCCATTGCACGACCATAATGCTTTTCAATAATTACAGCCTGTTTAGCTAGCTCTTGCACTTCATTGTCTGTTAATGAAAAACGATTAGAATCTTTCTCATCAATATCAACAATTTCAACTTGTTTATTATGCTCTTGAGATGCAGTGTAAACCATTTTAATTGCTTTACTACCAATGTTACGACGAATAACAGCAGGCTTACCTTTCGCTAATGTTGGTTTATGTACATAAAATTCATCTGGATTAACAGCACCTTGTACTACCATTTCGCCCAAACCAAAACTCGATGTAATAAATACAACATCTTCAAAGCCTGATTCGGTGTCAATAGTGAACATAACACCTGAAGCTGAAATATCACTACGTACCATGCGTTGAATACCCGCAGATAGTGCAACACCACGATGATCATAACCTTGGTGAACGCGGTAAGAGATAGCTCGGTCATTAAACAGCGAAGCAAAGACATGCTTAATTGCTATCATAACGGCCTCAAGACCACGAACATTCAAAAAGGTTTCTTGTTGTCCTGCAAATGAAGCATCTGGCATATCTTCAGCGGTTGCTGATGAACGTACAGCAAAAGAAGCATCGTCAGTGAAGTCACCAGCTAATTTATTATAAGCCTGCTCAATGTCTTGTTGCATTTGTGGTAAGAAAGGTGTGTCAATAATCCATTGGCGAATAGTTTCTCCGCATGTTGATAATTCATTAACATCATCAACATCAAGGGTATCAAGAAGTTGGTATATTTTCTCATTAATACCACTTTGTTCTAAGAATTCATTAAAGGCAAAAGATGTTGTCGCAAAACCTGTAGGAACTTGCACTCCTACGTTTGACAAATTTGAAATCATTTCTCCAAGTGATGCATTTTTTCCGCCTACGCGGTCAACATCACCCATTCCCAAGTTTTCATACCAAAGTACATTTTCTTGCACAACAATTCTCCATTGAATCGACAAAAAGATAAAAAAGCTAATTAAAGTTTACTACTATATTTATAACTGGGAACATTCTACACTGCCAACTATTGAAACTAAAACCAAAAATGATATAAAACTTAGAAGTTTTCAGTATTACTTTCAAAACTATATTATAAGGACCTTAAATGCGTACAGCTTTTTATATTTCCGATGGCACAGCTATCACTTCAGAGGTCTTCGGACACGCTTTACTTTCGTTATTTCCCACAACTTTTGAGCATCAAACGATTTCTTTTGTTGAAACAACGGAAAAAGCACTCGCGACAAAAGAGAAAATCAATAAAGCAACTGCTCGCTCTAAAGAGCCTGCTTTGGTATTTCATACCTTTGTAGATAACGAAATCCGCGAAATAATTGATAGTTGTGATGGTGTTATATTTAACTTTTTAGAGCATTTTGTTGAACCGTTAGAAAAAAAATTAAATATGAAAGCTAAGCCTAAAGCGCATAGAACACATAGCATTCAAGAAAATAGTTACGATTATAGAATTGAAGCGGTAAATTATGCATTAGCCAACGATGACGGTTCAAATGTCACCAATTATGAAGAAGCTGATGTTATTTTAGTTGGGGTTTCTCGCTCAGGTAAAACACCAAGTTCACTTTATTTAGCTTTACAGTATGGAATTAAAGCTGCTAATTATCCTTTTACTGATGATGACATGGATGAACTTAGAATACCGGACTTCTTAAAACCATATAAAAAGAAACTTTTTGGCTTAACCATAGATGCCCAACGCTTAGTCGATATTCGTGAAGGTAGAATGTCTAACTCTAAATATGCCTCAGCAAGACAATGCAAAATGGAAGTACGTGAAGTAGAAAAATTGTATAAAAAAGAGAAGATTCCTTTTATTAATACCACTAAATTTTCAGTAGAAGAGATTACCGCTAAAATCCTAAATGAAACAGGACTGCAAAGATATAAATACTAACGCACAAATATATTAACAAACAAAGGTAATTAACCATTATTTAAATTGTTAAAATAGTTCACATTACCCCTTAATTTAGCTATCTTAGCCACATACCCTACTTTATACGCAGGATTTTTATCACTTTTTAAACTGCTGCGTATAATGCAACAAAATAATTAATCCCATGACTATAAAAACAGATGAATTACGCACAAGTTTAATTGAAAACTTAGTGTCACCAGCCGAATTAGCAGAGCAAATACCACTGAGTAAGCGCACCGCCGATTTTATTATGAAAAGTCGACAAGAAGTCGAAGCAATAATCACAGGCGAAGATAAGCGCTTATTAGTTATTATTGGGCCTTGCTCGATTCATGATCCTAAAGCCGCTATTGATTACGCACAACGGTTAAAAAAATTACGTGATAAATACAGTAATGAATTATTGATTGTGATGCGTGTTTACTTTGAAAAACCACGCACAACGGTAGGTTGGAAAGGACTCATTAGCGACCCAGACTTAGATAAATCATTTAACGTTGCTAAAGGGCTAAATCTTGCTCGCCAGTTACTAGTTGATATCAATGAAATGGGCTTACCTGCAGGGACTGAATTTTTAGATATGGTTACCGGGCAATATATCTCTGATCTTATAAGTTGGGGGGCTATTGGTGCGAGAACGACTGAAAGCCAAGTTCATCGAGAGCTAGCTTCTGCCCTTTCCTGCCCTGTTGGTTTTAAAAATGGCACCGATGGCAATGTAAAAATAGCATTAGATGCGATTCAAGCAGCAAGCGTGCCCCATGTACTTTATTCTCCCGATAAAAGTGGACAAATGTGTATTTATCGTACACATGGTAACCCGTTCGCCCATGTCATATTACGTGGCGGTAAAACACCTAACTATAGTGCTGAAGACATAAAAGATACTTGTGAAAAACTAGCAAAAGCACAACTTAATCAAAGTATTATGGTAGATTGTAGCCATGGTAATAGCTATAAAGATCATAACAAGCAAATTGATGTGGCTCGTTCATTAGCTGAACAAATCCACCAAGGCAGCGACAGTGTATTTGGTGTTATGATCGAAAGCTTTATCGAAGCAGGAAATCAAGTAGTTAAAGCAGATGTTCCTCTCGTTTACGGTAAAAGTATCACCGATGCTTGTATTGATTTAACAGTTAGTGAAGATATATTAGCCTTACTCGCTAACGCTGTAAAACTAAAACAGTAATTTGGTTAGCATGTTGACAATCTACAAGTGAACTAAGCCTTTAAACTAAATATATCAGCTAATACCTAGACTAACTCTTTGAGCATATTTGCGTGGTTTCACCATTAAAATATGCTCATTTATTAATCACTCCCTGTTTTTAAGCTGTAATATTTCCTTCATTAATTTATTATAAAAATGTCATTTAATGTGATTACACTCATGCGTTTTAAAATAAAAATACATAAGTGGAATTTACATGTCTATAAAAAAATCAATAATAGCATTATCAATCATATCACTTCTCTCTGCTTGCCAGTTTACTGGTGATGACGGTAACAATGGCGAAGCCGGAATAGCAGGTTCTCCCGGTCAGCAAGGCCCTACTGGACCTCAAGGTATTCCAGGAAAAGATGCTACGCAGCAGGTGAGTGTTGAAGTAGTTGGACGCTTTAGTGCCGGAGGTAGTGAAATAGCAGGTAGAAGTGCTGCTGAAATTGTACAATTTCATCAAGCCTCTAACTCTGCTTTTGCGGTTAATAGTGCAAGTAACCAAATAGAAGTAATTAATTTAGTAAGCCTTCCAACCACAGAAGTTGGCAACCCAATTACTGATACTAGTTTATCATCAACTACCTTTAACTTTCCTAGTGAAGTGCAAGTGTTACTTTCGAATAACACAAGAGAAACCATTACCTTAGGTGCGGCAAATTCTATTGCTATTTTTGAGAACAACTTAGCCATTGCGGTCGAAGCTAATGACAAAACTCAAGAAGGTGCCGTATTATTTTATCAATTGAATAGTCAAGGTGTAGGCTCGTTTATTAAAGCCGTTAAAGTAGGCGCTCTACCTGACATGCTTACCTTTACCCCAGATGGAAAAAAAGTATTAGTTGCTAATGAAGGCGAACCAAAAAATGATTACTCTGTTGATCCTGAAGGTTCTATCTCAATAATCAATATCAATAACTCAGTACCTGAGGATTTAAGTAGCACAATAAACTTAACGAGTGATATCACTTTTAGTAGTGATTTACTTGATGACAATGACTTTAATACCGACGCGAAACGATTAGCACTATTAAAAGCAGCTGGATTAAAGTTTGCTGGCCCAATAGGCACAACACTTGCTCAAAGCTTAGAGCCAGAATATATAACAGTGAGTGATGATAGCAAAACCGCTTATGTATCATTACAAGAAAACAATGCTATTGGTATTTTAAATTTAGAAGAAAATACTATTGAAATTAAGCCGTTAGGTTTTAAAGATTGGGATGAGTTTCAATTAGATTTTTCCAATAAAGACGAAATCGCATCATTCCAACATGTTACAAATTTATTTGGCATGTACCAACCTGATACGATCACCGCGTATCAATGGAATGGCGCAACTTTTATATTATCAGCAAACGAAGGTGATTCTCGCGATTATGATGCTTACTCAGAAGAAGTTAGAGTCGCTGATATCATTGATCCTACAGAATTGAATAAAAGTTTATCTGCCGAATTACAATCAATTTACGATGCCAGTGGCGGTGACGATGGTTTAGGTCGATTAAAAGTCACTACCGCTTTAGGCGATGCTGATAATGATGGTACTTATGAAGCATTATATAGCTATGGCGCTCGTTCATTCTCAATTTGGGACCAAAATATCAATCTTATTTTTGATTCAGGTGATGACTTTGGTAAAATTTCTGCCTCAGTACTCGGTAATAACTTTAATAGTGCTCATACAGAAAATAAAGGTGATAATCGATCTGATGATAAAGGTGGCGAGCCTGAAGCTATTGCTGTTGGAAAAATAGGTGAAAGAACTTATGGCTTTATAGCCAGCGAACGCTCTGGAAACTTATTCATTTATGACATTACTAATCCGTTTGATGTGAGTTTTTCATCTTTTTATAATAATCGTGATTTTGACATAGACTTTGAATTAGATGATGATTTAGATAACCCTTGTGATCCAAATGAAGGGATGGACTGCACAATGATTGAAAGTGCTGGTGATTTAGGCCCTGAAAGTATCGCGTTTGTACCGAGTGAACAAAGTCCTAGTGGAATGCCATTACTGATTATTGGTAATGAAGTCAGTGGCTCGGTAACCATCTATCAAGTTATCACTGAATAACCGAATAAAAAAATCAAAATACAAGGATAAGACTTTACCGGTTTTATCCTTTTTGTTCTTATCCCCTGAAGATAACTCAACACAGTAAAATAATAAAATACGCTTACCTCTTTTAAATATAGCAACTATATCTGACTACTAAAATAAACATTATCTCCCCTATAAAGCGAAGCGATAACAGCGTAAGATCAATACATATTCAGATTAAAAATTAGGTTTGCACTAGTCAGTGCATTAACAACAAAAAATTATGCAATTAACCGCAAAAGCATCACTTAATCACGCTTTACTCATTTCTGTTGGTACACCAGAATTTAAAGGTGATGAAGCAATAGAATCACTTGCAGAGCTTGCGCGCTTAGTAACTACATTGGGGTTCAAAGTAGTTGGCACCCAGTCACAAAAACAAAGTTCAACAAAAAGAGTTAATGTACTCGGTTTAGGCAAACTAGCTGAAATAGCTGAGCTCACCGGTAATAAAGGTATTATTGAAATGAGTGAAGAAAACGAAGTTTCACTTGATGACGATGAATTAACTACTATACCATCAGAGAACCTTCCCTTTGCCTGTGCCGACGTTGTTGTTTTTGATTGTGATTTAACACCTTCTCAACTACGTAACGTCGAAAATCAATTGGGCGTAGAAGTATTCGATCGTACCGGCGTGATTATTGAAATATTTAGTCGTCATGCGCGTACAAAAACAGCTAAGTTGCAAGTTGAAATTGCACGTTTAAATTATGTCGCACCGCGTCTACGTGAAACATCCTGTGGTGACAAAGAGCGCCAAATGGGTAAAGGTGCCGGTGAAACTACGCTAGAGCTAAATCGCCGTAAAGTACGTGATCAACTAGCAGAATTAAAACGCGAGCTAGTCAACGTTCAAGATGAAATGAAAGGTCGACGTACACAACGTTCTGAAAATTTTTGTGTTGCGTTAGTCGGTTATACAAATGCGGGTAAATCATCGATGATGCGCGCTATTACTGGTAGTAATGTTGAAGGTGAAAATAAACTCTTCGCAACACTTGATACCACTGTTCGTGCCTTATTTCCAGTAACCCACCCTCGCATATTAGTCTCTGATACCGTAGGTTTTATTAAAAAGTTACCCCATGATCTCGTTGCCTCATTTCATTCTACGTTGGCAGAAGCGCATGATGCGTCACTATTACTATACGTTGTTGACGCTTCAGATCCTTCATTTCGCTCACAACTTGATGTAGTACACGAGGTTTTAGCAGAAGTTGGTGTGCAAGAAAGTAAAAAACTACTCGTACTTAATAAGTCTGATCAACTCACTATTGAGCAACAAAACGCATTGATGGAAGAATTTCCAGAGGCCATGTTAACATCAGCTCGTAATCCGACCGATGTTAACAAATTACATCAATATATTGTTAACATTGCTCAAGAAGAAATGATTGAAGAAGAAATCGTTATTCCTTATACCGCTAAAGGCATCGTTGGTGAAATACGCTCTACTATGAGTGTGACTAAAGAAGATTATGAATTTGATCATATTAAACTCACCGTACGCTCTAATGCCATTGAGTTAGCAAGATTAAAGAAGAAAATGCTCAGCTTATAGGTTAACAGTCAGTATTGCCTAGATAGCAGATATCCCCTAGCTATCAGCACTTTATTGTCGTTTGAAGAATAAGATTTAAAGTAGCTCAATAAAAAATCGATTAATTTACATTAATCGATTTTTAATGTTCTCTGATTCGCGTTACACAAGTGTAAATCAAAGAATATCCTGATTAAATCAACGCTCTACACTGATATATCGCTAGTAATAATCGCATCAGAGAAAGACTGATAAGCCGCTTCAATTTGCTTTGCAACAGGATCTGGAAAGGTATGAAAATCGCCATTATTTAGCGCAGTAATAATGGCCTCTGAAACCACTGTTGCCTCAGGTGCACCTTCAAAACCAGCTAAATTCCCCATATCAGTACCAATTGGACCTGGATGAACGCTCAATACACGAATACCTTTATCAGACCATTTATCTTTCAAACCCTGGGTGATCGAATATGCCGCGGCTTTAGATGCACAGTAAGTCGCAATATCACCAAACGTTTTAACAGAAGCAATTGAGTTTAACTGCACTAGCACACCTTTATTGCGCTCTAAAATATCTGAAAATGCATTGGCTACACGCATCAAACCAAAAACATTAACATTGAATTGATCCTGTAACGACGCTTCGGCATTTTCACTTAATGGTGACGTAATATGCATAATACCTGCGTTGTTTACTAGAATATCAACATCGCTAGCTTGAGTAGCTAAATGTTGAATAGATGCTGTATCAGCAACATCTGCAGCTAAGGTAACAACTTTATCACCATATTGTGCTTCAATTTCTTTAGCTGACTCAGGCTTACGTACAGCAAGATAAACCTTAGCAGCGCCATTAGTAATAAGTGAGTCGACAATTGCTCTGCCAATCCCACGGTTAGCCCCAGTCACTAATGCTACTTTACCTTTAATTAAATCGTCCACTTTTTGCTCCTATTGAAAATTAAAAAACACCTATTGTACCAATCGGTAACTTGCACCGAATTCTATACCGATTGGTACAATAGGTCAATTATCGTTATAAATTTATATAAGATTTAACCGCGGTTAAAAAACACACAATTAGTGATTGAAAGACATTGAAGTTAAATTATGACATCTGATAGTAAAGTCTACATAAGCGCTTCACTAACAGAGCTAATGGACTAATGGAACTAACGAAAAGTATGATGATGTGGATAAACAAATACTGTTTTTATAAGGCGTGTGCGAACAAATAGCTTGAAGTTAACCTTCTACTTTGTAGTTATTGTTGCACCATATATAAGCAATTTGCTAATGCTATTTTTTCTGGATAATCGGTAATACAAAAGCCAAGCTTGGTATAGGCCTTAATTGCATTTTTATTATGAGCTAAAACAAATAGTGAGCATGATTGCGTATTTAAATCTGACTTACCTAAAACGCTCAACTGACTTATCAAACTAGCAATAATTCCTTTCCCCCGAAAGCGAGGATTAACCACTAACCTGCCAAGATGACACTTACCTAACCTTAAATAATATTGTCCAAATGCTAGCAAATCGCCTTCGTTTGAAACCATCGAAAATGACGCTAAAGTGTTAAGCTTTAAATCACGTTTAAACGATTTTAGATCAAAGGGATAGCTAAAATTGGGGCCAGACCAAACCGTGAGCTCCTTTTCACTCGTAAACCAAGACATTAACTCAACAAGTTGCAGATCAGTTGGTGTTGCTAATTTCATAATGTTCATCAAATTTTAAGGCGAGTAACACCCCAGTAATCATTACTTTTAGATGTTAACGTCCAACCGGCTTGAATAAGTGATTTTCTAATATAACGATTCATAAATCCATGGCCAAACAATACTACCGTGTTTTGCTTATTAGCTGCTTTTATTAATTCGCTCGCCGCAATATTAGCGCGCTGTTTGGCTTGTTTAAAAGTCTCAAATGAACCTGTAAAACCAAACATCCATAGCACTCTACAAAAATATACCCACTGCCAAGCGGTTAAGCTAAATGGCAGTTTGTATCTAGGTATATCCATTTCTCTATAAAGCCTATTAATTTCATCTGGTTTTTTACCCACGTAAATATTTGTAGAGTGTATTGCTCGTTTTAAATCACTTGATATCGTGTACTGTGATATGTAATTAGTATTTATACTTTTAGGCCGGCTATTATCAGCAACGTCTGAAAAATTATATCGCCTGATCCATTTAGCATACTCAGCAGCATTCACCATCGGATTGTTGGCTGACGTTGGCTTCCCGTGTCGAATTAAAATGATTTCCATAAGTAACTTAACATTTATAAATTCTTGTAAGATTAAAAATAGGCTGCACTACAACATAGCGCGATTACAATAAGTAGCCTTTTCAAAGTCACTAATGTTCATTGCTATATTAGGGATCTCTGGAAACAAAAGCACTAATTTATTAACTACTTGTTTCGATAAATTTGCCTTTTGCTCTGTAGTTCGTCCTTGCATTATATGCGCAAATACATGAATAAAATCTTCACGTTTATTCGCTACAGAATATTTTTTAAATGGGTTCATTCTGACTTTTATATCACCTTCATCAAACAAACCTGTAGAGTTTGCAATAAGATGTATCTGTTCAATAATAAATTCTTCATCGTGATATTCAAGGACGCTTTCTGAGCAGTCCATTACAAAATGTGGCATTAATTTTCCTTACTATGATTTATATTACTTACGAACCTATAAAGTTTTAATTTACAGATTTATAACACTATCAGAGTTATTCATTAACTCAATTTAAAACGACTGACTAAATTAACCAATTGAGTATTCTCTGCTAACAATTCATCTGTACTTGCGACCGTTAATAAACCGTTTTCGGTCAAGCTGACTACCATTTCTTGGATTGAAGCCATATTTCTATTTATTTCTTCTGCTACATGACTTTGTTCTTCAGAAGCCGTGGCGATATGAGTACTCAATTCATTGATTTCAATAATAGAACCCGCCATAGCATCTAAACCTGTCCCAACCAATAATGTATTGTCGGTAGTTGATTGACAACTTTCTTTCGTTAAATCCATTGCTTTAACCGCCAGTGCTGCATCGCTGGTTAATTTAGCAAGTAAATCATTGATTTCAGCAGTGCTCGATTGCGTTCGTGCAGCAAGAGAGCGAACTTCATCCGCTACAACTGCAAAACCACGTCCTTGTTCACCTGCACGTGCTGCCTCAATTGCAGCATTTAAAGCCAATAAATTCGTTTGATCAGCAATTGCGCCGATAACACTTAATACCGATACAATTTCTTGTGTATTATCGTTCATGGTATTAATACATGCTGCTGCAGACTCAACTTCATTTACTAAGGTTTCTACACTTTGTGAAGATGTAAGCACCAAGTTTTTAGATGATAAAGCTTCGTCACTTGCTTTTTTGGTACTTAATGCTGTTTGTTTCGCATTATCTGCAACCGTACTGGCAGAAGCACTCATCTCAGTAATTGCGGTCACTGCTTGTTCGGTTTCACTACTATGTATTGTTAGAGATTGAGCATTTAAATCTGACATATTTTTAAGTTGATCAATTTCTTTTGAAATATGATCTGATGAAGCTAAAATTTGAATCATCATTGATTGTAACTGGCTGATAAACGTATTAACTGATTCAGCGATTTTTGCTAAATCGTCATCTCCTTTAACCTCTATACGATGAGTTAAATCACCATTACCTTTAGCTAAATCTTCAACTCTTTGTTTTAGCGTTATAATTGGTGTATATATTTTTGATAGAGTAAAAATTAACAGTATCACTGTTAATACGATTAAGATGAATGTGGTTAACATGGCAGAAAACAATAGTTCATCTAAAAAGGCGAAAGATATCGATTCATCAATATCAATAACAATGTGCCATTTACCACCGCCAAGTAAGTCTAATTCAGAGTATGCAGCATAATGTTTATCACCATCATCTTCATAACGATATGTGCCACTGCTAGTGGATAACACTTTTTGTTCAATATTTATTAACGCTTTATTATCAGAAATTCTATCACCAAAAGCTCCCTCTCCTGATGTACTAATAAGCCCACCCTTACCATCATAAAGGCTTACATTAGCACCATAAAAATCAACATTATTGATAAAGACATTTACAGCTTCTAGAAATATGTCCCCACCAATAACACCATTGTTTTGGACATCTAAAAAGCTAAACATATATTTATCAGATATACCTTGGTCAAAATATATTTCTGTCATCATTAACCGATTGGCAGATTTAGCATCTTGATACCATGCTTCTTGCTTAGCATCATAGTCCTTAATAACACCTGCATTACCAATAGTTAAGCCATCACTGTCTGCAAAATTAATAGCATCTAAAGGTGTGGAAGCCACCAGCAGTTTAGCAATTTCTATTTTTTTATCTGTATCATTACTATTAAGCTGCTCTTTCGCATTAGAGACAACAGTCATACTGTTAGTTAGCCATATATTGATATCATTTTTGATACGATTAATTTCTGAACTTGCCTGTTGCTCAACCCTAGCCATACTTTTATTGCGATTATTAGTATAATCAAGCCAATTAGTAACCAACAAAGAAACGGCCACTAACAGCGTCGAAGCCAACATTATTCTTTGCTTAAACCCTATTGAAATACTCATGATTATTTTCCTTAAATACTATAATTACAATTAGTTGGACTTATTGAGCGGAGACTATTCACTATCATACAACACTATGTTAATAATTAAATAATATTATATAAGAGCATTTAATTTATTTTATAACACCCGTATATTTTGGTATTCCATAACGTTGATCATACGAGTTAACTGTGAAATTTTATCCATAGTGGATTATGGCTAGTATTAAAATGGCAGTAATGTTTTCTTTGATTTATCTCATGAGTGTTTAATAATTCTCTTATTTAATTCACTTTCTTTAATGCAGAGTTATACAAATTTATCTATTGCTATTGTATAAATATATGCCTTTATGCTTAAGCGCCATTAATTTTTATTTATAGAAACTTAAACTTCATTTATAAAAAAAGCTCATTTTATTAAATAAAATGAGCTTTTTATGAGACTAAAAAATTTTATATCGTTAGTTGCTAACATCTAGCATTATAACGAATTAACTTTTTTTCATTGTACCTGTAGTTTCAAGGCGAGTATGCCAGCTGAAAGCTTCTTCAAGTAAATGAGGGGTATGTCCACCACGCTCACAAGAACGCTCAAAGTAATCTAACATTGCTTCACGATAATCAGGATGAACACAGTTGTTAATAACTTCTACTGCTCTTTCACGTGGAGCTAAACCACGTAAATCAGCTAGACCTTGCTCTGTTACTAAAATGTCAACATCATGCTCAGTATGATCAACATGGCTAACCATAGGAACAACACTTGATATTGCACCGTTTTTAGCAATTGATTTAGTTACGAAGAAAGAAAGGTTTGCGTTACGAGCGAAATCACCTGAGCCACCAATACCGTTCATCATTTTAGTACCACAAACATGCGTTGAGTTTACGTTACCGTAAATATCAAACTCTAATGCTGTGTTTATTGCAATAATGCCTAGACGACGCACAATTTCAGGGTGGTTAGACATCTCTTGAGGACGTAAAACAAGTTTGTCTCTATATTTTTCTAAGTTATTAAATACTTGTGAATTACAACGTTCAGATAAAATAATAGAACAACCAGACGCAAAGTCTAGTTTACCTGCATCCATTAAATCGAATGTAGAATCTTGTAAAACTTCTGAATACATTGTTAGATCTTTAAAGTCAGAATCTAATAGTCCCATCATTACAGCATTCGCAATGTTACCAATACCTGCTTGTAGTGGCCCTAAATTTTCAGGAAGACGTTTTTCTGCAACTTCTTGTTCAAAAAAGTTAACTAAGTGTTTTGCAATGTTTGCCGTATCTTCATCAGGGTCAGTAACCGTAGAGAATGAATCACTTTGGTTAGTGAAAACAATACCAGCGATTTTTGCTGGATCAATAGGAATAGCAGTACTACCAATACGATCATCTACTTTCACTAATGGAATTGGTGTTCTCGTTGGACGGTAAGAAGGAATATAAATATCGTGTAAACCTTCTAACTCTGGCTGATGCAACGTGTTAATTTCAACGATTATTTTTTTAGCGAAAATAGCAAAACTTGCAGAATTTCCTACAGAAGTTGTAGGGACGATGTGTCCATCTTCTGTAATTGCAACAGCTTCGATAACGGCTACATCAGGTAGAGGCAATTGTTTATTACGCATTTGCTCTACAGTTTCAGATAAATGTTGATCAATAAACATTACTTGACCATTATTGATCGCTTTACGTAATGTGTTATCTACTTGGAATGGCATACGACGTGCTAAAACACCTGCTTCCGTCAACAGTTTGTCTAAATCATTACCTAATGATGCACCTGTCATTAGATTGATTTTCATAGGGTTTAATTTTGCTTTTTCTGCCAATGCTTTAGGAACTGCTTTAGCCTCTCCTGCACGAGTGAAACCACTCATACCGACTGTCATTCCATCTTCAATGAAATCACAAGCTTCTTCCGCCGACATTATTTTTTGATGTAACTCACTATTTCGAATGCGTTCTAATTGCATATTCAACCACTTTTATTTTTAAGATTATAGAGATTTTATGACGTATGTATTATCTATGAGGTTTTTACTGTTCAGTACATATTAGATTGCTAGTATGTCATTTTGCGAATTAGTAATTAACATAGAGAATGAATTTACCCCGATAAAACAGACACATTTTTTACGCAATTAACTGCTTGAAATTATTTTTTTCAACTGCGTAATAACTTGTACTAAAATGCATCCTTGTCGTATTTTAGTAAGGCCGTATTGTAGTATTTGTTAATCTAACTGCCAAGTGTTCCATGCGAACCTCAAGGAAACTTAGATAATTTTTAATAAATTTTTTTTGACTTGATAAAACAACAAAAAACTTGAAGCCCTTGTTATTACTAGCCTTCAGAGATAGCCATGTTTTTTAAATCATTTATTTTTGATGCATAATTTTTTTTTGAAATTCATAAAAAAATTAGAACTTTTACTCTATTTTTATAAATTTCAGTACTTTTTTTATGCAAATAAAAAAACAAAATGGTTAATATTTATACAAAAAAAGCCCTACTTTCACACGTTGAATTTGTATCTTTTTTGTTCATTCAAATATAAGAAATTACCCTAACTTTTCATTAAAATTTAACTGTTATTGAAATATTTTTTATCTAGTTCAGGTCTATTAATTACATCTATATAAATATTAATTAGAGCGAAATTTTATGAAAAAAATACTTGGATTAGTTTTATCAACATCGTTACTTTTTTATACATC
>Ga0193951_1000197_pt1 | contig 28032 bp, 23 predicted proteins | sample BB_2_MG_FD_140370 | JGI IMG/M metagenome (GOLD analysis project Ga0193951, IMG submission 140370) | Microbial mat bacterial communities from the Broadkill River, Lewes, Delaware, United States - BB_2_MG | ecosystem: Environmental > Aquatic > Freshwater > River > Microbial mats | place: USA...
ATTTGTTGGTATAATAAAAGAAACCTGCTCCAATATTAGGTGTAGTAGTGTTCACATCTCGTGCAAAAAATGGATCTGTATCATCTACCACATTGACATCAGAATTTAAACCAATATCATGAAATGTAGCTCCAGCTTTAACTCCAAATGCTAATCTATGCTCTCCACCTAATTTGAGAGTATATGATAGATCAACATAAGTATTGGTTTCTTTCACAGGGCCAATTTGGTCTGCAATGACAGATACACCCAGCCCTAGATTACTTCCAATTGGTGCATGACCGAAAAACGTACCTGTTTCTGGTCCACCATCAATTTTTGACCATTGATTTCTGTATAACAATCCAAAAGAAAGATTTTCTCTTGATCCTGCATAGGCAGGGTTCATAATATTCATATTATACATGTACTGTGTGTACTGTGGGTCTTGTTGCCCATGCATTTGAAACGCGAAAAGCAAAACCGCTATAATAGAGAGTTTTTTCATTATAATAAGTTGATTTTTTTAGTTGATTATTTGTTAATATATACCCAAGCACTTTTAGTCTTTGCTCCTCCTTCGTAAACCACAGTATAGAAATATGTACCTACAGGTAACTCATCACCATCATTGGTTTGTCCATGCCATTCATCTGTATAATTATTTTTTGAATAGACAAGTGTTCCGTTTCTGTTAAATATTTCAAGTTTCGTAACATTAAAGCTACTTAAATCAAATGTATCATTTTGACCTATAGAAACACCTGGTGAAATACCTTCAGGGAATATACAAGACTCAGCTTCTTCTACATCAATACTAATTGTTTTAGAACATGTTGTGTCATTAAATGTTATAGTGGCTGAATATTCACCTGCTAACAATACAGAATCTAATATGGTTCCACTTCCACTTATTGGGTTGCCATCTAACGACCAACTTACAGTAACATCAGCATCCGTAAAGTTTGAAGGGGTAATGCCAATAGTAATTGGTACTGTGGCATTAGGACATACAATGTAGTTGTAATCTAAATCAAATTCTGCTAATGGTACAATATTAATAACTAAGTTGAAAGAAGTGGTTTCATAACAGCCTGTAACAGTATTCTCTGCTCTTACAAATATAGTCTCTCCTGAACTATTGTAAGGACTAGTTAATGCGCCTGTTCCTTCTTCTGCTGCAGTTAAAGACGTATGGTAAGAAATGACAACATCAGCTTCAGTTGTAATTTCATCGTTAATTGAAACTAAATCGAAATCTGTCATACCATCTACTGCACCATCCAAATCGTCACACACAACAAAATCCTCTGGTTGATTGATAACAGGTCTAGGGTTTACAATTAACTCTAATTGAGATAATTCCACACAACCTAAATAACCATCAGCTGCAGCATCCTCATCTTCAATTCTTATGATAAGTATTTCACCTGTAGAATCATAAGGAGATGATACAGCATTCATAGCTTGAGATGCATCTGTAGGATTTAAATAATAACTTACTGCAAATCCGTCAAGGTTAAGCGATGCAGTAAAAGCATCTAAATCAAATGATTCTGTTCCATCAGATTCTGGGCCATCACACATTTCAAGGGTTTGAGGTGCTAATGGATCTGGGTCGTCATACATATTTATTGTAACATATTGAGAGTATGTGCTTACACCACATTGATCATCTGTTGCTTGCACTAAGTAGGTAGTGGCACCTAAACCAAAACCTCCATCAGGTACTACCAATGTACTAGATGTTTCGTTAGGAATCTCAAAACCATCCTCGAACCAAACATATTCATCTGCAAAAGGTGAATTAGCTTCTAAGGTTACAGAGTCAAATCCACAAACTGAAACTTCATCATCTTCTGTTGGATCGTTATTTGGATCAATATACACTTCTTGGCTCTCTATTTCTGCTTCTATTTCTGCAACGATACTTCCGCTGTCTGAACCTCCGATGTTAGTTTGCTCAATTGTTATATTACCAGCTCCACCATTGTAGTTAGTTACTAATAAGATATACACTTCACCTTCTTGTGCATTATCAATTGATAGGTTTTCGGTTGCTGCAATAGAGTAGCTACAATCTACAATGTTTCCAAAAGGATAGAAATCAGAGTTAGATGTATTGTTAGGACAAGAAGGACAATCTTCTATGGCAATATCTATACAAGCGTTATTAACAGAATCGAATGGCCCCCAAATTACGAAATCGACATCTAATCCGTTACCATTATCGTCTTGTTGGTTAATTTCGATTTCAATTGGTCCAGTTTCTCCTACTTGAATAATATTCCAAACTGGGTTTGGTGTTGTGCCTAAACAAGCTACTGGGCCTACACCTTCGATACCAACAATGTTTGGTGTGGTTAGTGCTCCACCTTCAGAACAGAAGTTCTCTGCATTTTCACAAAGAAGGTTACTTGGTGCTTCTCTAATACATAAATCAAATGTAGAAGTTTCAGTTGAGCTACCACCACTAAATACACGAATGTAATACGTGTTTCCAACTGTTAAGGAAGTAGTAACACTTGAGTCATCAGATGAACAATACAATTCTGTTAATGTACCACAATCACCTTCATAAACGGCATGATCTAAGTTAGTGGTACCTCCTACAATGTTAATTATTGAGATAATCTGTACTTCATTTAACGCGGTAAACGTAAACCAAACATCATCGTTAGGACTTCCAGAACAAGATCCTGCATCGATTCCAGAAGGAGTAGCTGCTAAAATTGTACCAGGTGTTACACTATCGCATAATGCGCCGTCATTTACTACAGCATCTATAGCTCCACTACATTCGTCATTACTTGGAGGACAAGCTAAAACTTCAAATGTCTCACTACTGATAACACAGTTATTATCTTGTTCATTTGTTACAAAAATTCTAACCTCGGTTCCAAAATCAAATGGGCCAACTGAATACACATCAGTGCTTGTTGCTATTTCAGTATCAGTATTAAACGTGTTTGAAATTTCTAAAGAAGTTGCATCTCCTAAGTCTAAAATATTGACTTCAATTGAGAATTGGTCGCTATCACAGTCTGGTACCACTGTATATTCAGCATTGGCCAGCGTACAATTTAATTCTTGTACATCAACTGTAAAATCTAAAGTTACACCCCAAGAACCATTGTAACAAGGATTGGCAGGTGTTTGTTCAAAGTCTGTTGTAACAATACGCAGTCTATGTTCTCCTAGAGGAGCCGTATCTGGCATTAAGAATGAAGCATTTTGATTATGAGGGTTATCTCCACCATCAGAAACACCTTGAAATACAAGTTCTGTTTCATCAAAAACTAAATCATCGTTAAAGTCAATCCAAACATTTGTGTTATAGGTTGCTGAATGACCAAATTCAATTTCAAGATTAGTATCAAGCCCTTGGAAAACATTTACTACAGGTGCGGTGTTGTTTTCGTAGAATACATCTCCTGCACTTGGGAAATCAGTTATTCCTAAAGTAACATTATTAACACCAGTTCCATCGTTACTCGATGGTATTGACTCACAATAACCTGTATAGAATTGGAAAGGACCATTAAAAGAGCTTTCATCACCAGGGCCACAAATTGCTTGTACATAATACTCATAACTAGTATCAGATGTTAAATCAGATAATATATATGGGTTGGTGTCGATATTATATTCAAATGTACCAGAACCAAGTGTGAAACCAGCTTCACCATATTGAATGTTCCATTCTGAAGCAGAACCATTTTCTGTCCATCCTAATTCAGTAGACGTTAAACTTAAATTAGTAGCTGTTAAGTCTGTAGGCTCAGGACATGTAGGAATACCTCTTACTCTAAAGTTATCTACAAAAATATCGTTATCACCACCAGAAGTAGTTCCACTTGTAGCGTAAAATGCGAATTGTACGACTTGACCACTATAGGCTGTTAAATCCATTACTGGATGTTCACCTGTCTCAGACACTGTAGATGTGCTATCATAAGTTATTAACTCTGACCAAGTAGCTCCATTATCAGTAGACATTAGAAACACTACTAAATCATCATCACCTAACGTTCCAGCATTAGAATTACCCCAAGCTGTAATTCCAAAATCGAATTCTACTTGAAAAGGACCACCTGTTAAGTCAAATTGTGGTGATAAGATCCAGTCACTTATAGCTGTTCCGTAAACGTTTATTCTATAAGCTCCGGTTGTCCCATCATTAAGAAACCCGTCAGCGGCCCATGAACTATCTCCTAAATCTGTAGGACCAGTAGTTAAGTCACCATTGCTTGCTTCCTCCCAACAATCGGGAGTGATAGTTGAAAAGTTCTGAATGTAATCTGGAATAAAGATATCACATAAAGTTGTAAACGAAATTGGACCTGACCATGCACTTAAGTCACTACCACAATCTGATTGTAAATAGACATCATAAGAATTAACAGCATCGAGACCCGAAGCCATATAAGGATTTGAAACGTTAGTAGCTGTTGGTGTACCTGTAGGCGTTGCTCCAGCTTCTACTATTTCTATATTCCATACATCAGAAGTTCCAGCTTCAGTCCAAGAGATTTCTGCACCTTCAGGTGTAATACCTGTTACAGCCAAATCATTTGGTTCAGGACATTCAGGTACTGCTCTGACTTGGAAATTATCAACAAAAACATCAACATCTGTGCTGTCATCAACAGTACCATCAGTTGCATATATTGCGAATTGAACTGTTTGGCCACTATAAGCAGATAAGTTTACAACAGGATGTGCTCCATTTGCTGGGACAGTAGAATCACTATCATATGTTAATAATGTTGTCCATGTTGTACCATTATCGTTTGATATTAAAAATTGGATCATATCATCAGATCCTAATGTTCCTGCATTAGCATTACCCCATAGAGTGATACCAAAATCAAATTCTACTTGAAAAGGACCACCTGTTAAATCAAATTGTGGAGATAAAATCCAATCATTTAAAAAAGTACCATATACATTTATTTTATATGCTCCGGTTGTACCATCATTAAGGAATCCATCAGCAGTCCAAGAACTACCACCTAGATCGGTAGGACCCGTTGTAAGGTCTCCATCATTAGCTTCATCCCAGCACTCAGGTGCTACTGCAAAAGTGACATCTTCGAAGTTTTGCATATAATCTGGAATAAAAACATCACATGGAGTTGTAAACGTAAAAGGCCCTGTCCATTCACTTAACTCGCTACCACAATTAGCTTGTACGTAAAAATCATAACTTGTAACACCTTCTAAACCTGTTGCATTGTATGGGTTAGGAATACTTGTATATGTTGGTGTGCCTGTTGGTTCTGTATCAGCAGGTACAATTTCAATATTCCATTCATCTACGTCACCGACTTGATCCCAACCAAGTGTTGCGTTTACAGCTTGTATATCAGTAGCTGTTAATGCGCTAGGAGGAATACAATCAGGAGCAGGTGTAACATTGATTGTAAAATCCATTGTAACTCCCCAAGTACCACTATAACAAGGGTCTGGTGCAGCTGCAGTTTGATTAATGTCTGCGGTACCAATTCTCATATTATATAGTCCTAATGGTACATCTGGCATTAAAAAAGAAGCATTAAGTACTGTAGGGTTGTCTGCTTCACTTGTTCCTTGGTATACGATTTCTGTTTCATTATCAAACACTAAATCATTATTGAAATCTATCCAAACATTGGTGTTATATGTTGAACCAGTCGTAAAAGTGATTTGTAAATTAGAAGTTGTTTGCGCAGATAAATCTACTGTTGGCGATGTAAAATCTTCATAATATATATCACCACCCGAAGTAAATGTCTCAGTACCTAAGATAACTTGACCTATACCGTCACCATCATTTGATGTTGGCATTGATTCACAATAACCTGTATAAAAAGTAAATGGACCAGCCCATTCGCTTAGTCCATCATCTGTGCCACAATCGGCTTGATAATAGATGTAATAATTAGTGTATTCAGATAGGCCTGATATTGATGTCTCTGGTGTACCTGTAACACTCAAAGCAACTTCTTCTTCACCAGAACCTGGTGTAAAATCCGCTGAACTATTATACTCTATATTCCAAGAGGTTTCAGAAAAACCTGCTGTCCAAGCTAAATCTACATCTGTTGTAGTTAAAGTTGTCGTCATCATGCTTGAAGGTGTAATACATGTTGGACTTTCAAAAAGTGTTACAACAATATTAGACCAATCAGCATCCGACCCATCGTAATCTTGATTAGGGATAATTTCTAAAAAACCATCTGTTGTTGGGTCATACCCAGCAGGTAACTCACCTTCAAAGGTAAGTGTGGTGTCATCATCATTGAAGCCTGCACCCGTGGTTGGCTCGTCTATAAACACATCTCCAGCGGAAGTAGACACTGTAATTTGTGCCTCATTATTGTAAGGGGATCCTTCACCTACAGTCCAATCAGCTGATATCGAAAACGATAAGTATGATCCAGAAGAGGATGCAGGTGCTCCAGCTGTATTGGCTGCATCATTGATGTTGATACTTGCATTTCCTCCCGATACTACATTTATCGGTCCCACTATAGGTGGAAAATCATATTGAGCGCTAGCTGTAAGGCAAAAACCTAGCATGATTAAAAATAGAGTAATTTTTTTCATTATTAATCGGTTTGTTAAAAATTATTTATTTGCTTTATAATCCTTTGATTACAAAGTGGTTCGTTAGTTTTTAAGAAAAATTGTGATGTGTTTCACACGGCTAGCGTTGGTTGTTACGATATAACTATGCGAACCCGAATATATAAAAAATGACTATTAACATGTTGTTAACATTGCTAAAATAGATTAACTACCGTATTAATCGATAAAGGGTTTGGCAATTTTTAATGAAGGTTTCAATTGTATAAAAACAGGGAAATGATCGCTGTATCCACCTTTATATTTTATACCTACATAGGTCCTAAAGGGTTGTCCCTTGTATTTGTTTCTATATTGCGTAAGAAATTTATTGTTAAACACCATTGCTTGATTGAAGACTAAATTTGAATTAGTGCTATCAAAAAAGTTTGTTGAGAATAATATTTGATCGAATAGATTCCATTCAAAATTATAGTTCAGACTTCCGTTGTCCCTAGACCAAACCGTTTTAAATGGATTAAAAAGGAGACCTTCTTTTTCTAATATTTGTAAACTTTCGCTATTTGGGTTGTCATTAAAATCACCCATTACTATGATTTTAGCGTCTTGGTCTGCTTTTTTGATATTATTTATTATAAAATTAACCTTGTTTGCAGCTGCTATGCGTTTGTATGCCGTTACTTTTTCTCCTTCTCTCCGAGATGACCAATGGTTAATAATGACATTGATTAGTTCGTTATGTAATTCTCCTTGTACTAAAAGGATATCTCTAGTGTAATCTTGTTCCCCTTTTTCGTTTATGAGATGTACCGGAAACACTTCTGAATGTAGAACTTTAAAATCTTCTTTCTTATAAAGTAATGCTACATCAATGCCGCGCTCGTCTAAAGAGTCGAAATGTACATAATTGTAATTTTCGTCTATTAAATTTTTGCTATTAATGAGGTCTGAGAGTACGGTTTTGTTTTCAACTTCTGCCAAACCAACTAACACAGGAGCAGTATCTGTGTCTACTGTTCCTATTTTTGAAATTACTGTTCCTAGCTTCATCAATTTGTTTTGATAACGTTTCTTGGTCCATCGTTTTGCTGAAGTTGGTAAAAAATCGTCATCATTTGTGTGCGGATCGTTTTCTATGTCAAATAAATTTTCGATATTATAGAACGCAATGGTGTAAAAATCTGTAGAATTATTCATGGGATTAAATATAGGTTTTTAAAATAATAATAGGATGCTACCATTTGCTTAACTTTGTACTTTAATTAATTATGATAGAAAAAAAAGATATTGAATTAGAGAAAGCAGTACTCATTGGCGTCATTACCCAAGACCAGGATGAGGAAAAGTCTAAAGAATATTTAGATGAGTTAGAGTTTTTAACATTTACAGCAGGTGGTGAAGTCGTTAAACGATTTACTCAAAAAATGACCATGCCTAATCCTAAAACTTTTATCGGTACTGGTAAAATGCAAGATGTTACAAACTTTGTAAAAGAAAATGAAATTGGTACTGTAATTTTTGATGATGAATTAACTCCGGCTCAAGAACGAAATATTAGTAAAATATTAGATTGCAAAATATTAGATAGAACAAACCTTATCTTAGATATTTTTGCACAGCGTGCACAAACCAGTTATGCTAGAACCCAAGTAGAATTGGCGCAATGCGAATATTTACTACCAAGACTAAAAGGCATGTGGACACACCTTGAACGTCAAAAAGGTGGTATTGGAATGCGAGGACCTGGAGAAACCGAAATAGAAACAGATAGACGTATTGTTCGCGATAGAATTTCATTGTTAAAAGCTAAAATTAAAACCATCGATAAGCAAATGTCTGTGCAACGCGGCAATCGTGGTAAAATGGTACGTGTAGCATTGGTAGGTTATACTAATGTAGGTAAATCTACCTTAATGAATGTTATTAGTAAAAGTGCGGTTTTTGCAGAAAATAAGTTGTTTGCAACCTTAGATACTACAGTTAGAAAAGTAGTCATTGGAAATCTACCATTTTTAGTTAGTGATACTGTTGGATTTATTAGAAAACTACCAACACAATTAGTAGAATCTTTTAAAAGTACATTAGATGAAGTGCGCGAAGCCGATTTGCTGCTTCATGTGGTTGATATTTCACATACCAATTTTGAAGAACATATAGATTCTGTCAATCAGATTTTGGATGAAATTGATAGTAAAGATAAACCTACAATTATGGTTTTTAATAAAATTGATGCCTATGAGGCGGAGCCGTTTGATGAGGACGATTTAGTTGAAGAACGTACCAAGGCCAATTATACCATTGAAGAATGGAAAAAAACATGGATGTCTAGGTTAGATGGAAATGCCTTATTTATTTCGGCATTAAATAAAGAGAATATGGATGAATTTAGAAAACGTGTGTATCAGGAAGTGAGAGAAATTCATGTTACACGTTTTCCGTACAATCATTTTCTATATCCAGACATTGAGGATATAGAGTAACGACGTTTTTAAAATCTTTATGAGTACATATAGCAGTTCAGTTAAAAAAGTTTTTCGGAATAAATGGATAAAATGGACTGTTATAGTTAGCGTTTTTGTCCTTCTTTTTCTAATAGGTCTTTATGTTAGTATATATCTAGGTCTGTTTGGAAAAGTACCAACCGTAGAAGATATAAGCTCTATAAAACAAGAGCAAGCCACGCAATTATTAGATAAAGACCAAACCTTAATTGGCAAATACTATATATACGATAGGCAACCTATTGAATATACCGATTTACCAAAACACCTTATCGACGCTTTGGTGGCTACTGAAGATTCTCGTTTTTATAAACACGATGGTATTGATAATATCAGTTTAATGCGTGTGTTTGTAAAGAGTTTAATTCTAAGAGATAAATCTGCAGGAGGTGGAAGCACAATAACACTTCAATTAGCTAAAAATTTATACGGCAGAAAGGATTATGCAATGTTTAGTATGCTAATCAATAAATTTAAAGAGTCTATTGTGGCCAAACGTATAGAATCGGTGTATTCTAAAGAAGAGATTTTAACATTATATCTCAATACAGTCCCGTTTTCAGATAACACCTACGGTATTGAAAGTGCTTCTCTTAAATTCTTTAATAAGTCGGTTAATGATATTTCTATTACTGAAGCAGCAACTTTAGTAGGTACTTTAAAAGCTAATACTTATTACAATCCAAGAGTATACACAGAGCGTAGTAGAAATCGAAGAAACGTAGTTTTAAAACAAATGGTTAATTATGGATATCTTTCTAAAGATTCATTAGATTATTATGCTAAGCAAGAACAGCGTTTAGATTACCGTTCTTTTAACCATGATTTGGGTATAGCTCCGTATTTTAGAGCTGAAGTAAAAAAACAATTAGAGTCTATTTTAGATACTTTAAAAACACCTGATGGAGAAAAATATGATCTCTATAAAGATGGTCTAATTGTTCATACCACTTTAGATTTTAAAATGCAGCAACTGGCAGAAATGGCTATGAAAGAGCACATGAGTAAGCTTCAAGCTGATTTTGAAACATCGTATGGAAACGACTCTCCGTGGAACAAAAATTCGAAACTTTTAGAAAGCGCCATCTCTAAACTAGCTAAGGTTAAGTATTATAAAGAAAAAGGATGGTCTCAAACACAGATTAAAGACTCGTTACAACTTAAACGTCCTATTGATGTGTTTAGCTGGAAAGGTGATACGGTTAAAAATTTATCAACCATAGACAGTCTAAAACATTATTTAAAGTTTTTAAACACAGGCATGTTATCGGTTGAGCCAACTACTGGTGCAGTTAGAGCTTATGTCGGTGGCATAGATTACAGATATTTCAAATACGATCATATTTCGCAAAGTGAGCGCCAAGTGGGTTCTACATTTAAACCCTTTGTGTATACGGCTGCAATTGATAATAATCTAAGCCCTTGTACATACTTTTCCCTAAATAAAGTGACTTATACAGATTATGACAACTGGACACCCACAAACTCTGGAAGCGGCGAAGAAGATCCATACATTAATTATACACTAGAAAATGCCTTGAGCAATTCGGTAAATACTATTTCTGTTAAAGTTCTAGATGAAATAGGTATCCCTAAAGTATTAGAGCAAGTAAAAAAACTAGGAATTTCTAAAACACTACCCAACGAACCCTCATTAGCACTAGGAGTGGCAGAAATAAGTTTAAAGGATTTAACTGGTGCTTATGCCAGTTATCTTAACAAAGGAAAAGCTGTGAAGCCTTATTATATTACTAAAATAGAGGATAAATTTGGAAATGTTATAGCAACTTTTGAACCCGAAATTTCTAAAGAAGAAGCTTACAGTGCGTACACCAGACAGGTGCTTTTAGAAATGATGAAATCTACTGTAAATAAAGGAACAGCGAGACGATTAAGAAGTACCTATGGATTAGAAAATGACATTGCAGGGAAAACAGGAACAACACAAAATAACAAAGATGGTTGGTTTGTTGGGTTAACACCAAATTTGGTGACTATTACTTGGGTTGGTAACGATAATCACGCTATAGGATTTAAGTCTACAAGCTTGGGTCAAGGTTCTAATTCTGCTTTGCCTATTTTTGCTAAGTTCTATCAAAAGTTAAATAAAAACACAGACTTTAATTCCATTACTAAAGCGCAATTTGAAACACCATCAGAACAAGTGCTAAGTGATTTAGATTGCGAACCCACAAAACGTGATGGGTTTATTAAACGACTTTTTAAGAAAAAGAATAAAAAGAAATCGTTTCATTAAAGACATTAAAAGCATAAAAAAACCTGTCTAAATTTTAATCTAGACAGGTTTTTATTTTATACAGGGAGTATGTTAAAACTTATAACTCAGACCAATAGTATAATACGATTGTAATTTATTGTCAGCATCAGCTAAATCAACTTCTTGGTAGTTTGCCGCTTCTTGTTTGTTACTTCTTAAAGCAAAATCAAATCCAACACCAATCATTTTCCATAAGGTATAGCTAAATGAGTTGGTCCAAGTAAAGTTAGACAAGTCGCTATCTTCATAACTTTGGAATGTTGAAAAATTGGTTTTAAAGTTTATGGCTCCAATTTGCCTTGTATAGTCCGCTACAATTTTAGCACCAGAAGAAGATTCAAAAGCGGCATCATTATCAGCGAATACAAAGTTGTAGTTTAATGGGTGAATAACTACTATTAGATTTTCAAGAGGAGTCCACGTGGCACCCACACCAACATCTAAAAATCCAGGATCATTAAAATTATCTAATAAAGTTGTTCTGTATTCTGCTAAACCAGAGATAGCCCAAGTCTTACTTAGATTTCGTCCATAAAGAGACGAAATGTTAAATACATCAGTAGTTGGGTTAAAATCGTCATCCTCATCTGTACCATTGTCTTTATCGTCTAACTTTACCCAATTTAGGTTCGCGGTGAGTGAATTTCTCCAGAAATATTTATCTTCTATTTTATTAGCAAATACGTTTGCGGTAATACCAATATTACCAGAAACATTGTTAGGTGTCCCTTGAGAGTACCAATCGTTAAAGTTAGATAAGCTTCCGCCAATAGTACCAAAAGCTCCTGTTCTCCATCCTGGTAAAGCATCAATTTGTGCTTGCAGTGCATTAGCTTCTCCTTGAAATTTGTCTGCTTGAGCTTGTTTCTCGGCTTTTTGCGTTTGTAGCTCTTCTTTTGTCTGGGAAAAACCAAAACTAACGGCAAACATTAACGATGCTGAAAAGAGTAATTTTTTATTCATATTCATAATAAGTAATTTTTAATTTTGAGTTGTTTTAGGTTACATTAATTAACTTACTTTATTCTTAGACACGGCTTATCAAATGAGGTCACATTTTATATGCGTCACATAAAACATTCTAAAGGCTTTTTTACTCCTTATTAAGAGTTCTAAAACGTAAAACTATTTTGTGTCTATTTATACAGAAAAACGAAAATAGATTTTTGTAAAATTTTAAGGTATTAACGTTTTTTATATAAAGGAACTGATGAGCATGCTTCACCAAACATAATAGATTTTGCTATAGGTTTTAACTTTTGAGAAAGTAATATTAGCGCATTTGATGGAACAGGTTTATGAGAGCATCCTTTAATTATTACAGGTGAGTCTTTATATTCACTCACCTCCAAATTGCTAATAATTTGAGTATATAAAATGGATTCTAAATCGTTAAGTGATCCTATGATAGCTAGCTTAACATAGTCCCTAAGGGCAATAGAAATAAGCATATACGCCCAATCTGGTACAATGGCATCGGTAGAACAATGTAAGGCTACATAGCAATCTTTATACTGCTCCCAATTGTGCTCTGAAACAAATACTCTAAAATCTTTTTCTCTTAGAACTAAACCTTCTAACAACCAGTCTTTAATATCAAAAAGAACCCGTTCTCCTTTAGGATAATAGTCTTCTAAATCTATAACTTTTAGTTTGCTATTTGCAACTCTATTAATTATCTCTTCTTTCATAATACAAAGGTAATTGATTTACTGATAGCCCTCTGCCTGGAGTGTGAACAATTCAGCGTATAAGGCCTGTTTTTTCATGAGTTCTTCATGCGTGCCGATTTCTAATACTTTGCCATTTTCTAATACCAAAATTCTGTCGGCTTGACGAACTGTACTAAATCGATGCGAAATAATAATGCTTGTTTTACCTTCGGTTAAACCGATAAAACGACCAAAAACGTCACTTTCTGCTCTGGCGTCTAGAGCTGAAGTTGGTTCGTCTAAAATCATAACTTCAGCGCTTTTCATGTATGCTCTGGCTAAGGCTACTTTTTGCCATTGTCCACCTGATAATTCTTGTCCGTTAGAAAAACGTTTTCCAAGTTGTTGATTATAACCTTGTTTTAACTCAGCAACAACATCATTGGCTAAACTCAATTCTGCAGCATTTTCTATTTTTGATTGATTTTCTAATTCGTCAATGTTTCCAATGGCTATGTTTTCTCTTACAGTAAATTCGTATCTAAAGAAATCTTGAAAAATGACTCCGAAAAACTCTTGGTATTCAGCCAAATTAAAACGGTTAATATTAATGCCATCTAATAAAATTTCACCTGAAGTAGGTTCGTAGAAACGCAATAACACTTTAATTAACGTGGTTTTTCCGGCTCCATTCTGTCCCACAAATGCGAGTTTTTCACCAGCCTTTAATTCAAAATTAATGCCTTTTAAGATTTCGTTTTCAGAATTTGGATAGGCAAAGTGAACATTCTTAAATTCAAAACCAGTTTTAATGTGTTGTGGTAATGGTAAATCTTCTCGAGTTTTGGGCTTGACCGAAATATCGATAAAATCGAAATAATCCTTTAAATACAATGCGCTTTCAGAAATACGAGTGAATTTAGAAAAGAACTCTTGAAGGTTACGCATTAAGCGATTAAAAGAACCTGATAAAAAGGTTAATTCACCTAGTGTAATTGCACCAGAAAGCACACGGTATATGATAAACACGTACGCTCCATAGTAACTTAATGATCCTAATACGTTAAACAAAAAGCCCAACGCAGATCGCTTAATCGAAAGGGTCTTATTCAGTTGGTAATATTCCTCTGAGAGGTTTTTAAATCGATCTACTACAAAATCAGTGAGTCCAAAAAGTTTAATCTCTTTAGCTGTTTTGTCATTGGCACCTATAAACCTTAAGTAATCTAACTCACGACGCTCAGATGTCCAACTTCGGGCTAGTGAATATTGCCGTTGGCTATAACGGATTTCATTTATAAACGATGGAATAATACTCAGTACAAGTAGTATAATTAAATACGGTTCAAAATAAATTAAACCAGCAATAAGTGTAGCGATAGAAATGGTGCTCTGCGCTTGTCCCAAAACATTAGACATCAAGGCAACTCTGCCTGTGGTTTGGGTTCTGGCACGTTCTAATTTATCATAAAATTCCGAGTCCTCTAACAGGCTTATGTTAATCTGGTTGGTTTTCTTTATAATGGTTACTGAAGTAGCAATGTTGTATTCATCACCAAGTAAACCATCTGTTAAAGCAATAGCTCTGCTTATTAAATCGGAAAGAATGATTAAACCAAATTCTGCTGCAACATATGTCCAGAGTGTATAGTAATCTGGATTGTCTAATGAAATTTGTAAAACAATTTCGTCTATAATTAGTTTACCAATCCATAAAATAATAACAGGAAGTAGTGCGCCTATAAGCCTACAAAATGCAGATGAAATAAAGAGACTTTTATTTACTTTCCATATTTCTTTAAAGAATCTAGGAATATAAACTAGAGCATCAAATGAAGATTTAATGCTCTTTTTTTTATCGTCCTTTATGGAGGTAGGATTGCGTCTTGGCATTTATAAGTATTAGTTAAAGCATCCCAAGCTCTAACTTGGCTTCTTCACTCATTAATTCTTGAGACCAAGGTGGATCAAAAGTGATTTCTACTTCAGCATCCTTAACCTCGTTGATAGATTTTATTTTTTCTTCAACCTCAAGTGGCAGTGTTTCAGCAACAGGACAATTTGGAGTTGTTAAGGTCATTAAAATTTTAACTTCGTAATCTTCATTTATAAAAACATCGTAGATTAATCCCAATTCATAGATATCTACTGGAATTTCTGGATCATAAATTGTTTTTATAACCCTTAATATTTTTTCTCCTAATACTGCTGTATCTATAGTTGTGTCGCTCATGTGTATCGTTTTTATTATATAACCGTTTCGTTAAAAGTGATAAAGATTTTAAGAAGGTTATGTGCTAATTTAATTGTGTTTGGTATGCAATTGCATACAGTTTTAATTGTTTTATCATGCTTACCAAGCCATTAGCTCGCGTAGGTGATAAGTGTTCTTTTAAACCAATTTTGTCTATAAAATCAGTGTTGGCATTAATAATAGCTTCCGGGTGCTGATTAGAAAAAGCTCTAATCAATATGGCTATAATACCTTTGGTTATAATAGCGTCGCTATCTGCAGTAAAGTTTACTTTATTGTCTACCATATTGGCATGTACCCAAACCTTACTTTGGCAACCTTTTATAATATTATCTTCGGTTTTGTATTTTTCGTCTATTAAAGGTAAGTCCTTACCTAAGTCTATCATGTATTGGTAACGTTCTTCCCAATCTTCAAACATAGCGAACTCATCAATAATTTCGTTTTGTACGTCTTCAATGGTCATAGTCTCATTCTTTTCTACAAAATTACAAAATAGCTACTGTTTTACAGTTTTTTCTTTTATGGATAACACTTTATTAACTAATGTTTCAATTTCCTTCGGGGGATTACCATGATCAAATCCTGGAGATATATATTCGATATCACCAATTTGAAGTGTCAATGTAGCGTGTAGAGCTTCATCGTGTTGATGGTTGCTAGAAGGTGTGGTAACTTCCGATAATCCTTCTAAATTTACAGCATCGATCAGCTTATGTAATGCATTCCAATCCGCAGCATCTATATCATATGTTTGAATGTTTTTAAGATGTCGATCTTCAGAAACTAAAATCTTATCTTTAGATATAAGTATGAAATTGTACCATCCTCTCGATGTGGTTAGGTATTTAACCGCTGTTTTATAGCCGTCATTAATCACAGTATTTTTTTTAATGGTAGAACTGCTGCTTGCAGCTTTAAATAGGACCGTATCATTATTTAAAAACGAAACTATATTTCCTTCAATAGAAAAAGTGTTGACTTGATTTAAAATTTCTAAAAACTGCCTTTCAACGGCCATTATATCTTCAGGACATAATTTTTTTGAAGTCGCCATATCCTCAAATGTAATGGTATTATTGTTTGTGGTATAGTTTCCAAAAAAACGATTGCATCCTGCCACTCCATTAACTTTGTTTAAAGCTTTATCAAAAGTAATTACTAACTTGTAAGAAGTTACATTGGAGTCTTCTAGTTCTGAAATGTAATAAGTTCCTGAAAGTTGATCTGGCATAGCTTTACTGTTTTCAGTGACCTCTGTTGTCGATTTACAAGAGCTAAACGTAATTAAAAGTGAGAATAAACCGAGTAGTAATTTCATCGTTTGTGTTTTTAAAATATGTAATACACGTATAATGCCAAAAATTTACGTAAGCATCATAATTGCCTTTTTTAAAGCCTTAATAAACGCATCAATTTCTTCTTTAGTATTATAAAACATAAAAGATGCTCTTACCGTTCCTGGAATGTTATAAAAATCCATGATTGGTTGAGCACAATGATGACCTGTACGTACAGCAATGCCCATTTTATCTAAGATGGTTCCTATATCATAAGGATGAATCGCATCAACATTAAAAGAAATGACAGAGGTTTTTTCTTTTGCGGTGCCGTAGATTTTTAAACCTTCAATTTTTAGTAATTGTTCAGTGCCGTATTCTAGAAGTTCATGTTCGTATTGGGCTACGTTGTCAAAACCAATGTTATTCATGTAATCAATAGCAGCACCAAATGCAATACCACCACAAATATTTGGTGTACCAGCTTCAAATTTATGCGGTAAGGCTGCGTAGGTTGTTTTTTCAAAAGAGACTTCTGCAATCATTTCGCCTCCGCCTTGGTAAGGTGGCAGTTTGTTGAGCCATTCTTCTTTGCCGTAAAGCATACCAACACCTGTTGGGCCACATATCTTATGAGCAGAACACACGTAAAAGTCAACATCTAAGGCTTGCACATCTGGTTTTATATGCGGACACGATTGGGCACCATCTACTAAAACAGCTGCGTTAACCTTATGTGCTTCGTCTATAATATATTCAATAGGATTTATGGTACCTAGAGCATTTGAAATATGGTTAACAAAAACCAATTTGGTGTTTTCATTTAAAAGGGCATCGAATTCTGATAGAATTAATTCGCCATTTTCATTCATCGGAATTACCTTTAAACTGGCTCCTGTACGTTCGCAAAGCATTTGCCAAGGCACAATATTACTGTGATGCTCTAGTGCTGAAACAATAATTTCATCCCCTTTTTTTAATATTGAAGAAAAGCCATTAGCAACCAAATTAATACTATGTGTTGTGCCAGACGTGTAAATGATTTCGTGAGGATGTTTAGCATTAAAATGCTTCTGAATTTTTAGTCGTGCTTGTTCATAAGCATCAGTTGCTTCTTGGCTTAAGCTATGCACACCTCTGTGAATATTGGCATTGTAATTACTGTAATAATCCACAATAACATCAATGACTTGCTGAGGTGTTTGCGAAGTTGCAGCATTATCAAAATAGATGAGTGGTTTTCCATTTACTTCGCGTTGAAGTATAGGAAAGTCTTTTCTTATGTTGTGTACGTCTATCATAGATTTCTTTTAAAACTAAAACCTCAAAGGGCTTTTAAATCTTTGAGGTTTTTTTGTATTATTATTCAAGTAAAACTACTTGTTTGCAGATTAATCACTGCTAATTATATGTATTTGTTTTTACAAATCAAACCCTATATTCACTCCTAATTTACCTGCAATAATCTTAGTAATTCTATTTTTTAGTTCTGGAATTTTAACTGAATCTAAAACGGTATTACTAAAAGCAAACATTAATAAGGCTTTGGCTTCTTTTTCAGGAATACCTCTAGAGCGTAAGTAAAACATAGCGCTTTCATCTAACTGACCAATGGTACAACCATGAGAACATTTTACATCATCTGCAAAAATTTCAAGCTGTGGTTTGGTGTTAATTGTGGCCTTGTCACTTAATAAAACATTGTTGTTGGCCTGAAATGCATTGGTTTTCTGGGCTAATTTTTCAACAACTACTTTTCCGTTAAAAACTCCGGTTGCGTTATCATCAAAAATGCCCTTGTAATCTTGGTGGCTTTCACAATTTGGCTCTATGTGATGTACTAACGTATTATGGTCTACATGTTGCTTATCACCAATAATGGTAATGCCTTTCATGGTAGAATCTATGCGTTCTCCATTTTGGTAAAAGTTAAGATTGTTTCTTGTTAATTTACCACCAAAAGAAAAGGTGTGTACTTTGGCTAAACTTTCTTGTTTCTGATTTACGTAAGTGTTATCAATTAATGATGCACTTTGTTTATCATTTTGAATTTTATAGTAATCGACAATTGCACGTTTATTCGTAAAGATTTCAGTGACTGAATTCGTTAAAACAGGATTATCTGTTAAACTCTGATGACGCTCAATAATCTGAACATGTGCATTTTCATTAACTACAATTAAGTTACGTGGTTGTAACATCACAGCAGCCTCGTTTCCTGTTGAGAAATGAATAATTTGTATCGGTTTGTCAACAACTTTATTCTTTGGAATATTGATGTACGCGCCTTCATAAGAAAACGCTGTATTTAAAGATGATAAACCATCTTTGGAAGCAATTTTATTGAAATAATTATCAATAATTACTTTGTATTTTGGCTTGGTTAACGCTGCAGACATTAAACAAACATCTAAACCATCGTGCGTAGTTTGCGATAAATGTGATGCATATTTACCATCAATAAAAATGATTTTATACGCATCAATGTCGTGAATAAAATACTTTTTAATGTCTTTAAATTCTAGTGTGTTTTCATTTTTAGGAAACACACTGTAATCGTGTTTTAAAACAGAATTTAAAGAGGTGTATTTCCAATTTTCTAATTTCTTAGTTGGAAATCCTTCTGTTTCAAACGTTTTTATGGCTTCAGTACGAATATCATGTATGGAAGAGTGCACATCTACTGTGTCTTCAAAGGCCATAAATGACGATACTAATTTTTCTTTTAAACTCATTCTTGTTCAGTTTTCAGTTTTCAGTCGCAGTTTTAGTTGTGTAAACTAGCGATAGTAATCTGTGTCCTATTTTATTATTTAAAGAATTTACAATAAGTAAGAGTAATCAGTTTTGAGTTAGCATCTGCAAACTGCGACTGAATACTGCAACTAGCGCAAAGCGCTATGCGTTAACTTCTTCTTTAATCCAATCGTAACCCTTGGCTTCTAACTCGTGCGCTAATTCTTTTCCTCCTGATTTTACAATTTTTCCGTTGTATAAAACATGAACAAAATCTGGAACAATATGATCTAATAATCTTTGGTAATGTGTAATGACTATAACAGCGTTATCTTTAGACTTTAATTTATTTACGCCATTGGCAACAATACGAAGCGCATCGATGTCTAATCCAGAATCGGTTTCGTCTAAGATGGCTAATTTTGGTTCTAACATAGCCATTTGAAAGATTTCGTTTCTCTTTTTCTCACCACCAGAAAACCCTTCATTAAGTGAACGCGATAAAAATTTACGATCAATTTCTAAAAGCTCAGATTTGTCTCTAATCATTTTCAACATATCCTTTGCAGGCATATCTTCTAAGCCTTTAGCTTTACGAGATTCATTTATTGCTGTTCTCATAAAGTTAGTGACACTTACTCCTGGGATTTCAACAGGATATTGAAATGATAAAAAGACTCCTTTGTGAGCACGTTCTTCCGCTGATAATTCCTCAATATCTTCATCGTCTAGCAATATATTACCTTCGGTAACTTCATATTCTTCTTTACCTGCAATTACAGAAGCTAATGTACTTTTTCCTGAACCATTTGGTCCCATGATAGCATGAACTTCTCCTGGCTTTACTTCTAAATTTATTCCTTTTAATATGGCTTTGTCCTCTACACTTGCGTGTAAATTATTAATCTTTAACATAGTCTTATTTTGCTAATTTTATAACGTCTTGTGAATCTGACTGTGGTGCTTCCACCTTTAATATTTCTTTTATTTCTACTCTAAAAGGCCAACCTTCTTCTCCTTCAGGCTTTTTAAATTTTCTTACCCTCACTGTAACAGGTATCATGTCTGTAGCTTCTTTTTGGAATGGTTTAACTTGGTCTTTTAACAAGTGCATATTGTCGTCTATAACCACACCATAAATATCCTTAGATGTTTGTAATACAGCAGCATCTTCGTAATAAACAAATTCGCCTTTCATGGTAATTAAACCATCGTCTTGGCTATATGATTTTGCTCTGTTCTCTTCTAAGTTAACTTCTTGTTTTGCTTCGTTTTCACATGAAAACAATACTAATGTAAAGCATATAATAAGGTTGATTTTTTTCATTTTAAAAATCTTTTTAAGTGGTTATCCTACAGAACCTTCTAAACTTATTTCTAATAATTTTTGAGCTTCTACTGCAAATTCCATAGGTAATTTGTTTAGAACCTCTTTACTAAAACCGTTGACGATAAGTGCAATCGCTTTTTCGGTATCTATACCACGTTGGTTACAGTAAAAAATTTGATCTTCTCCAATTTTACTGGTTGTGGCTTCGTGCTCAATCATGGCACTTTTATTTTTAGCCTCTATATATGGGAATGTGTGTGCGCCACATTCATTTCCCATTAATAAACTATCGCATTGCGAAAAATTACGTGCATTTTCTGCTCTGGAGTTAATTTGTACTAATCCACGATAAGAGTTTTGTGATTTACCGGCAGAAATACCTTTAGAAATAATGGTTGATTTAGTATTTTTTCCTAAATGAATCATCTTAGTTCCAGTATCGGCTTGTTGGTAATTGTTAGTTACCGCAATGGAGTAAAATTCACCAACTGAGTTGTCACCTTTTAAAACACAACTTGGGTATTTCCATGTTACTGCAGAACCAGTCTCAACTTGTGTCCAAGATATTTTTGCGTTTTTCTCACAAAGCCCTCTTTTAGTTACAAAGTTGAAAACCCCTCCTTTTCCTTCTGAATTCCCAGGGTACCAGTTTTGAACGGTTGAATATTTTATTTCAGCATCATCTAATGCTATTAATTCTACAACAGCTGCATGTAATTGGTTTTCATCTCTACTTGGTGCTGTACAGCCTTCTAAGTAAGAAACGTAACTACCTTCGTCTGCGATGACAAGTGTTCTTTCAAATTGTCCTGTTCCCGCTTGGTTAATTCTAAAATAGGTGGATAATTCCATTGGGCAGCGCACACCTTTTGGAATGTAACAAAATGAGCCGTCACTAAATACAGCGGAATTTAATGCTGCATAAAAGTTGTCTTTTTGTGGTACAACGGTCCCAAGATATTTTTTAACTAACTCAGGGTGCTCCTTAATAGCTTCAGAAATACTCATAAAGATAATGCCTTTTTCACCTAAAGTTTCTTTAAATGTTGTGGCTACAGAAACAGAATCTACAACGACATCCATTGCAACACCAGCCAGTTTCTTTTGCTCGTCTAGAGAAATTCCTAGTTTTTCAAAAGTGGCTAATAATTCGGGGTCTACTTCGTCTATACTATCGTATTTTGGTTTGCTGTTTGGTGCAGAATAATAAGATATAGCTTGAAAATCTGGTTTGTCGTAATTTACATTTGCCCAGTCTGGCTCAGCCATCTCTTTCCAAACTTTAAACGCCTCTAAACGCCATTGGGTCATCCACTCTGGCTCTTCCTTCTTTTTAGAAATGGCAATTACAATTTCTTCATTAAGTCCAACAGGAAATGTTTCAGATTCAATATCTGTATAAAAACCGTATTCATATTCTTTGGTTTTTAACTCTTCCCTTAAGTCGTCTTCAGTATATTTTGACATGTTTTTGTTTAAATTTTTTAAAGTGAAAAGGATTCACCACAACCGCACGTTCGGTTGGCATTAGGATTATTAAAAACGAAACCTGTTCCGTTTAAGCCTCCAGAATATTCTAGTGTAGTGCCAATAAGGTAGAGGAAACTCTTTTTGTCAACAATGATTTTAATATCATTTGCTTCAAATACCTTATCGTCTTCAGCCTGTATTTTGTCAAATTTTAAATCATATGACAAACCAGAACAACCTCCACTTTTTACACCAACTCTAACGTAGTCTGTGCTTGGGTCGTAGCCATCGTCAATCATAAGTTCTATGACTTTATTTTTTGCGTGATCAGATACCTTAATCATATCGTTTAACAAGATTTGTTCTAAATAGAATGCAAATATACGATATAACAAGGGTTTTACCATAGGTACTAACATTATATTAGCATATGGTTTCATAGTGTTTAGCTATATCAGCTATAACAAGAAGAGGGTTGAATTATACTGCGACTTTTCCTTTGGGTAAACGCTTAGTAAGACGGTATAATTCTTGCAAGGTGTCTGCAATTTGTGTGTTAGAAACTGTTATAGTTTCAAAATTTCCGTGGCGATCTGTCACCACTACCGTATCACATTGCGTACATGTCATTTCGATAGTGTGATCGATATTAGTTTTAGATCTTTGATAATTATGGCCAAAAATGGCACACGGTAGTACTTTAGTAGGGTTTGATTTCATTTTTATAAACTTAGGGTAGGGCAATTTAAAAAATGATATCTAAAACAAGTCGAAATACATGATTTTTCGATGAAATGCATATAATATTTTAAAATCTGAGTTTTTTAGCACATTTTTTTTGTGATAAACGACTAAAAATATTGCCTTATTACTCTACTAATGAGATGGGAAACAAAAAGTTTTAGTGTTTGGATTTCTATATTTGAGTTAAATAAGTAATAAATAATTCTTTATATGCAATCTATTCAAAAAAAGCATAATATTTTTGCACTATGATTGAAGATAAAAACCCACGTCGTACTCCTTTGAATGAATTAGGAGAGTTTAAGCTAATTGAGCATTTAACGAATCATTTCAAAGTGACTCAGAAATCTACTGTAAAAAGCATAGGGGATGATGCTGCGGTCTTAAATTTTGGTAAAAAGCAAGTCGTTGTTTCTACGGATTTGCTTGTTGAAGGTGTCCATTTTGATTTGAGTTACGCGCCTTTAAAGCATTTAGGTTATAAGGCTTTGGTGGTTAATCTTTCTGATATCTATGCAATGAATGCTGTAGCCACACAAGTCACAGTTTCTATAGCCGTTTCTAATCGTTTTCCTTTAGAGGCCTTAGAAGAACTTTATGCCGGAATTACTACTGCTGCTCAAATATATAATGTAGATGTTATTGGTGGTGATACAACGTCTTCAACTTCTGGTTTAATTATTTCGGTTACAGCAATTGGTGAGGTTGAAAAGGGTTCTGAGGTATTAAGGTCTGGAGCTAAACCAAATGATTTGTTAGTTGTTACAGGTGATCTTGGAGGTGCTTATATGGGATTACAAGTTTTAGAACGCGAAAAGGAAGTTTTTAAAGTAAACCCTAATAATCAGCCCGATTTATCAATGTATACTTATATCATTGAACGTCAGTTAAAACCTGAAGCTCGAAAAGATGTAGTAGAATTATTGAAAGAGTTAGAAGTGAGGCCAACCAGTATGATTGATGTGAGTGATGGTATCTCTTCTGAAATCATTCACCTATGTAAGCAAAGTAAAGTTGGTGTAGATTTGTATGAGGCAAAAATCCCATTAGATCCTCAAGTGATTTCGACTTGTGAGGAATTTAATATAGATAGTACCACAATTGCTTTAAATGGTGGTGAGGATTATGAATTGTTGATGACAATTTCGCAGGAAGATTTTCCTAAAATAAAGGGTAATCCAAATTTAACAGTTATTGGTTATATGACCGAAGAAGGCAGAGGCATGCACTTAGTGACAAGAGCCGATGAGAAAATACCGATTATTGCTAAAGGTTGGAATGCGCTTAAAGATCAAGCATAAAAAGTTTTTGTCCTTTTTCTAAACGCTTATTATGGACACGGTGTAATACGCTATTTATTTCTTTGAACTTTGGGGTGAGAGGGATAAATTTTCCATTGCCATCAATGGTCATTTCTGTTTTACAATTTTTACACTTATACTCTTTAACGTGATAAGTAACATTTTTGGAAACTTTAAAATCGTGACCAAATAATGAGCAATAAAGGTTTTTCATTAACTAGCTTTCTTAGAGATATTATCAACTTTTTGTAGGGATTTAAATATAAGAAAATTAGCTTCTAAAAAGTTATTAACAATTAATAAATCGACGAACTGAGTCTTTTTTGCTTTAAACGCATCAATTTATTGTTGTAGATACGCTCTAATGCCGAATTAATATCTTGGTATTTAGCAGTTAACTCCGTAAGTGTACCATTGCTGTTTGTGGTGAGTTGTTTTTTACAGCGTTTGCAGGTGTACTCTTTAACATGGTTAGTGACTTTTTTGGTAACTTGATAATTATGTCCAAATAGATCACAGTAGATTTTGGTAGGTGTCATAATAACATGGTTTACAATTTATTAAATAATCTCTGGAGTAAACTTAGAAAAATATTTGGCACAGAACGTTTAAGTGGTTTATTTTTCGATAAAACGTAATATTTTGTAAGATAATTCTTTTTTATTTTCAATATAGCTCATATGTCCTTCAGTGAAGACTGTAAAATTAATGTCCGTATCCTTTATTTTATTACGAATGGCATCAATATCAACAAGGGCATCCTTTCTGCCAACAATAATTAACTTTTTGCCTTTTAAATTATGAAATGTATCAAATCGATCTGGTCTAAGTTTCATGCCTTCTTGTGCAGCGATATAGCCTTGTAAGGGAGTGTTTAGTGCTATGGAAAGTGCTTTATCGTAGGCGTCTTTAAAATTTATTTTGCTTTCTGGTGCAAATAAATTAGCAAAAGACATCTTTACAAGAACTTCATAATTTTGTTGTGCCATCGTAGCGGCACGCGTTCTAATTTGTTTTCTGTCAAGATCGTCAGCCTCGAAAGTAGAGTTCATTAAGCAAAGTCCCTTGAATAAATTGGGTTGTTTTTCGGCGAGTGCTAAGGCTACATAACCTCCCATAGAGTGGCCAACGACATGCGCTTTTTTTATTTCTAGATGTTCTAAGACCGTGAGAACAGCTTCTGCCATAGCTTCCATAGTATGTATATAACCAATACAATCCGTTTTACCGTGTCCTAATAAATCAATACAAATCACTTTGTATTGCTTAACAAAGCGCTGTGTTAGCTCTTGCCACATATCAACGTTTTCTAAAAACCCATGAAGCAAAACAATGGCTTCGCCATCACCTTCAACAGTATAATGAATATTGCTATTTTTGTAATCTATAATCATAGCTGCAAAGATATATTTTGAAAGTTGTTCTCGTCAGCAATCATAGTAACTATTTAGTATCTTTGGCAACATTCAATTTAAATTATAAACAACATGGTTTTAAAACGGCTTTGCACACTGTTTTTTATGGTTGGTGTATTTTTCTTAAATGCGCAAATCAAAGAAAAACACCTCGATAAATTAATAGAAGAAACGCGCAGTACTTTTAAAGTACCTGGTATTTCTGTTGGTATATATAAAGATGGGCAAATTGTTTATGCTAAAGGGCATGGTGTACGGTCACTTACTAACAAAAAGGGTATGAATGCTGAAACTTTGGTTGGTGTGGCGTCTAATAGCAAAGGGTTTACTTGTTTTGCGTTAGCCATGATGGTAGATGCTGGTAAACTAAAATGGGATGATAAAGTTCGGAAGCATATTCCCGAATTTCAATTGCAAGATGCATGGGTCACAGAAGAGTTTAGTGTTAGAGATTTGGTGGTACATCGCAGTGGTCTAGGGTTAGGAGCTGGTGACCTAATGTTTTTTCCTGAAGGCAGCGATTTTACGGTAGATGATATTATCAATAATGTAAAATATTTAGAACCTAAAAGCTCATTTCGAAGCAAATTTGCTTATAACAACAATATGTTTATCATTGCGGGAGAAGTATTGAAACGTGTAAGTGGTTTGTCTTGGGAGGAGTTTATAGAAACCAAAATTATGAAGCCTGTTGGAATGATGCACAGTAAAGCTTCTTATAATAGGGTTACGGATCGGTCTAATATTATTGAAGCACATACTATGGCTGACGGAGAGTTGGTTCAGATTCCGCATGACTGGAGTGAAACCGCAAATCCTGCAGGTGGTATTATTAGCAACGTTACAGATATGTTAACTTGGGCACAATTCTTAATGAATGATGCTGTAACCGAAAATGGTGAGCGCTTATTAAGTGCTAAGCAATTTCATGAGTTATGGCAATTGCAAACTCCTTTAAATGTAAGTCCTAATGACACCTATGATTCTAATTTTAAAGGGTATGGTTTAGGTTGGTTTGTTGCAGATGTTAAAGGTGGATACAAGCAAGTGTATCATACAGGTGGTTTATTGGGTACAGTAACGCAGTTTACTATGATTCCTGATTTAGATTTGGGAATTGTGGTATTAACGAATCAAATGAATGGATTTGCATTTAATACCATTACAAATACTATTAAAGATGCGTATTTGGGTTACGACGACCGAAACTGGTTAGAAAATTATGGAGCTAAAAATGCTGATTATATTAAGTATAATGACAGTATAAAAGCCGATGTATACGCTAAGGTCGAAAATGCAAAAATGCTAAAATTAATACCAAAACCAGAACTTATAATTGGTACTTATACAGATGAATGGTTTGGTGATGTTATTATTTCTTACAATTCTAATACAGGATATACAATTAAGAGCGTTCGTTCTTCGCGATTGTTTGGGGCTTTGTTACCCTTAAATGCCACAACCTTTGTGGCGAAGTGGAATGATAGAAGCTATAATGCCGATGTCTATGTAAAGTTTACTTTTAATGAGAAAGGTGAGGCGGTATCTGCAACCATGGACTATATAGCTCCCATAACTGATTTTAGTTTCGATTTCGGTGATTTAGAGTTAAAAAAGAAGAGAGATTAACGCATGAAATATATGGGAAGCAAAGCGCGCTTTGCAAAGGATTTATTACCAGTTATACTGAAGCACAGAAAAGAGAATCAGGCTTATCTCGAACCTTTTGCTGGAGGTATGAATATGATTGATAAAGTCGATGGAATAAGAATTGCTAATGACCAGCATGAAGAACTCATGGCGATGTGGAAGGCTTTAGTCTATGAAAATTGGGATCCACCTCAGTTAGTGAGTGAAGACGATTACAAGCATATTAAATACAATCAAGACTCCTACCCTAAGCATTTGGTAGGTTATGTAGGATTTAATTCTTTCGGAGGAAAATGGTTTGCGGGTTACAGACGCGATAAACAAGGTAAGCGTGATTACTGGGGAGAACATTATAGAAACATAACCAAACAAGTACCTAAGTTAAAGGATGTTATTTTATCTTGTAAATCGTATACTGAATTAGATATTCCTGAAAATAGCATTATCTATTGCGATCCACCTTATGCGTTAACTACAAAGTATCGAGATGCTTTTAATCATGAAGCATTTTGGGTATGGTGCCGATTGCAGAGCCAAGCTGGTCACCAAGTTTTTATAAGTGAATATAATGCTCCAAATGATTTTGAATGCATTTGGGAAAAACCAACCAAAACCAGTTTCTCTTGGCATGCGGACAACCTGCCAGCCAAAAAAAGTGTGGAGCGTTTATTTGTCTGCAAGAAATAAAGCACTATTGCCATTCCTGTGAAAGTCGTAATCTACCATGTGTCCGTATTATTTTTCTTGTGATGTTAATTATTTAACAAGACGTAATTTATTGTACAAACTTTTATAATTTTTAGGATTGAATTGATCGTGCGTTCTACATTAGCACTTTAAAAAAAAGTATGTTCGTATATAAATTTGGTGGC
>Ga0193951_1000198_pt1 | contig 27892 bp, 26 predicted proteins | sample BB_2_MG_FD_140370 | JGI IMG/M metagenome (GOLD analysis project Ga0193951, IMG submission 140370) | Microbial mat bacterial communities from the Broadkill River, Lewes, Delaware, United States - BB_2_MG | ecosystem: Environmental > Aquatic > Freshwater > River > Microbial mats | place: USA...
ACAGATGGACAAAGTACAATACAATGGAAAGGTCAATCTTATCCGATGGAAGTATTTGGGGAACACAACTTACAAAACATGAATGGTGCCCGTCTGATCTGTGAACAACTGGGCATTGACGACAATACTTTCTTAGGTGCTATGCAGAGTTTTAATGGTGCTGCCAAACGTTTACAGCTCCTAGAGAAAAATGACAGTACCAATATATACCTCGATTTTGCGCATTCGCCAAGTAAACTACAAGCGACAACACGCGCCATGAAACAGCAATTTGAAAATCGCTCTCTATTGGCTGTTATGGAGCTACATACCTTTAGTAGTTTAAATAAAGATTTTATGCCACAGTATAAAAACACCATGGCAGAAGCTGATGAAGCCATTGTTTTTTACAATCCAGAAGTACTAAAACACAAGAAGTTGCCATCTATTTCTAATGAAGATGTCTTTGCAGCCTTCAATCAAGAAGACCTTAAAGTAATCACAAAGATGGAGGAGCTACTTGACTATCTACAGGGTAAAAACTACGAGAATACCAACCTATTACTGATGACTTCAGGTAACTTTTCAGGTATAGACATTAAAGATCTGGCTAAACAATTAATCAAGAAATAAATACAAATAGTTGTAGCGCTCTACAAAGAGTGCTACAGCTCTATACCTATTAATAACACATCATCTACCTGCTTAAGATCACCCATCCAATCGTAGAAATCAGTTGTAAAATGACGCTCAAAATGAGCCATTGTCTGATTTGGTTCAAGCTCTAAGGCCTCCCTTATACGTTTTGATTGATATTTTCGGCCTTTCGGGCCACCCACCTGATCAGGCAAACCATCGGAGAATATGAAAAATTGATCCCCTTTCTTATATTGTACCACATGGTTTTCAAAGTCCTTTTCTACCTTACGTGCCAACGGCTTTCCACCAATTCCTTTTCGTGAACCTTTATAAACACTTAATTCACCATCCGAAATATAATATAAAGGATTATGCGCACCCGAAAACTCCAGTTCATTGGATTCAAGGTCAATTTTAACCAGTGCTAAATCCATACCATCGCGTCCATTAGAGCCTTCTTGATCTTGGCGTAATGTTCTTCGCACATCTAAATGCAAAGCATCAAGCAACTCTGCTGCCGTTAGGCTATGAGAGGCGTTAACAATATTGTTCATTAAGAAATAGCCAATAAACGACAACAGTGCACCAGGAACACCATGACCTGTACAATCAACTGCAGCAACATAAAAATAATTGTCTTTCTTAAACATCCAAGGGAAATCACCACTTACCACATCCTTAGGACGGTAAAAGATAAATGAGCGTGGGAAAAACTCCTGTAGCACACCAGTATCTGGCAATATGGCGGTTTGTATCCGTTGGGCATAATTGATACTATCCGATATCTTTTTGTTCTTTTCTTTTATTTCTTGCTCAATCTTTTTAAAATCTGTCATGTCATGCGCAACGAACAACACAGATTCTAGATCCTTATCTTCATTAAGCTCTGGTATAGCTTTTATTTCCATTATTAAGGTTCTATCGCCAGCCTCAACCTCAATTTCGGTAATGATCTGCTTTTCTTCACGCCGTATTTGCTTTAGCGATTCAAGCATGTAAGCTTTAAAACGCTCATCAATCTTAAGATCTGTAACACGTCGTTTAACCAGATCAACGGCTTGTATCCCAACAAAATCGGCGACTTGTGGATTGACATACACCAATTTACCTCCTGTATTAATACGGATGATCATATCAGGTGAATTCTCGGATAATGACTGCATACGGCTCTTCATACGCTCTTCTTTCTCCGCCCTCTTTCGCTCAGTAATATCCTGGGTATTAAAAATAATACCTTTTATGGCAGGATCGTGCAGTAAATTTTTTCCTGTCGTCTCAAGAAAGAGTTTCTCACCGCTCTTTTTCAGATATGTATATTGTGCTGTTTGCTCACCACCTGGGGTAACCAATAAATATTGAAACAGGTTATTGATCGTTTTATATCCTCTGGGTGTCATTAACTCAGGATCCATACCCGACACTTCATCTTCTGGTGAATAACCTAGAATTTGCTTAACAGATGGACTCTCAAACAAGAGTTCTTGCTTCTCGTTGTAGATCGAAATAAATTCTGAGGCATTGGTAAGTAAGGCCTCTAAGCGTTGCTGGGCATGCTCTACTTCTTGAATATGTCCTTCTAACAATTTATTCGACTTCTCCAGCTCCTCTTGTGCCTCAAGCATTTCTGAAGCATTCAGTTGCAACTGCTTTTCATTTTCCTTTAAAGTAAGCGTCATGTCTTGCGACTCCTTCAAAAGCAACTCAGTCCGTTCATTTATCTTTAAATTATAAAAAGTACGTCCAACAACACTACTTAGCTCTTCTGCAAACTGAAGCACATGTTTAGGGAGACTGGTTTGTAAGTAAGCAATTTCAAATACACCTTGTAGTTCTTCCTCTTGCAAAAGCGGAACAATAACAAGACTCTTTGGCTTTTGATCGCCCAGTATGCCAGAGGTAATATGAAAATAATCATCCGGAATTTCGTTGCGGTAGATCATTTCTTTTTCGAAGGCCACTTCCCCAATTAAGCCCTTACCCATCGGAATCTCTTGTTTCTCAAATCGCTTACGATTGTGAGCATAAGTCGCAATATTTACCAATTTATTACCCTCTAGTAAATAAAGCGTGCCTTGTATACCACCAGAGTAATTAATAATGCCACGTATGACATCATCAGCAAGTTTGGTAACCTTATTATGCACCCTTAGTATATCCGATATCTTTTCCTTTCCTGTTGATATCCAATTATGTACATCTTCTTTAGACTTCGTATTTTTAAGGTTAATTCCAAGATTATACAGCGCTTCAGACAAATGACCTTTAACAAGTTTGATGTCGTCTAATTCACCACGTCCAATTTTATCAGCTAACTCAACATTCTGATTAAGTTGCTCTTTTAATTGTTCAATCTTTACGGCTAACTTAGTTTTCTGATCAAAATTATATTTGATCACCGATAACATCACTATCGGAATGGATAAAATGAGCAAATCAATCGCCCATACTAATAAGGAACGGTGTATCGCAACAATATTACTTACTGAGAATTGCAGATTATTGAAGGACATAAAACCTGCCCAAACCAGAAACAGCAAAAAAAGTAATCCGAGTGACAATAAATACCAGTCGCGCTCACTAAAAACCGACATCGATAATAACTGCTTTATTTTTTTAAAATATCTTGCCATATCCTTCTCTTCTCAGGTAATTATTAGGCCTTAGCTATAAGCTGGTTCCAAACAGGTACAATACTTAGCTGTTTAAATACAGCGACTTCAATCAGAATTACTATATCATTTTCTCGATGCAGTGGTAACAAATAGATATACTTCGGTTTTGCACTGCCCATCCCTGAATTTGTATCAAAATAATCCTCCGGAATATCTTCAACTTCAATGGCCTTGTTATCAACAATTGCCTGACCATGTAGCCCTTCGCCAGGAACAACGGGTTCAATTTTCCAATCGTCATCTAAACCAAACTTACTAAGAACTGTTAAATTGCCTTCAGCAGATGTACAATAGACCAAACCTGCCATTAATTCAAAATTGCTTTTTATAACCGCAAATAAATCTTTTGAAGTTTTTTTAGTGTCTCTAGTCAAACATTGCTTCAGTTGAGACAATACTGAATCTGAATCAATATCCGCTTCATTTATCGTCTTATTGTTTTCTTCATGCAAAGCTAATAGCTTTTTAAGCTTTTCAATCTCCACTTGACGTTGCATACATTCTCGATCCATACTTGCTCCACTACCCCCATGTTTGCATGTTTCCATAGCATTTAATACGTAGTAAACCATGAACAAGATGACCATGAAGGATAATACCTCGAAAGATATAAATACGGTCGGCATTTGATCTGGCGTAAACGCATATTTAACCAATGCAAATATGAAAAATGCGCCTCCTAAAAGAAATATGGTTTTATTTTTCTTCATCAATTTATAATGCTAGGCGGTTTAAATACTGAACTATGCCTTCTGGTGAAAGAATTTCGTCTGGCTTAATAAGTCTTAACACACTTTTTGGCATCGTATCCATTTCACAAGTCTTCGGGTCCTGAATAATTGTAGTGCCTTTCTTATCAGCAATATCTTTCATGCCTTTTGCACCGTCTTTATTGGCTCCTGTCAGTACAATACCAATCAGTTTATTACGATAGACGTAGGCTGCCGATGATAAAGTATGATCAATGGATGGACGGCTATGGTTCTGTGGTGCTTCTGTTGATAACGAGAAAGAACCATCATATTCAACAAACATATGATAGTTGGATGGTGCCAAGTAAACTTTGCCCGCTTTAATTTTCTCCTTATCATTTGGTTCTATCACCTCTAATTTGGATTTTAATCGGATACTTTCGACCAAACCAGATCGTACATGTTTTAAGCGGTGCAAGCAAATAATAACAGGTAATGGAAAATCTTCATTTAATTGTGCTAACAACTTAGATACAACCGAGAAACTACCTGCTGATCCACCTATTACTACCGCTTTATACTTTGGCCTCACCATCCTTAATTAGTCCTTAATAAAACTATACTTACTATAAATTTTCTCCTTTTGCTCAATACATTCGAATCGCTCACTATAAGGTTCGGGCAATGCTTCTTTTACACCTAGACAAACCAAACCACCGGGTTTCAAGGCCCTATCAAAAGTATCTTTAAGTTGAAGGTGATAGTCTTTGGTGTAGTAGAGCATGCGATTTCTTAAAAGTATAATATCGACCTTACCATTTGGAGCACTTAACATTCCCTCTTGAAAAAAAACAACATGCTTAAGCAAGGCAGCATTAATTACAAAACTAGAATTGCTTTCTTCATAATAGTTTTCAAGTTTATACTCTCCCTCAAACCGCTTATAATTATAGGCATTAACATCCATTTTACGCGCAAACAGTAGCCCCTGCTTAACATTCTCTAATGCTTGCTGAGAAGGATGATTAACATATACTTTAGTACCATCAAGGCACTTAATTTCATCAAGTAAAATCAATAGGCTATATAACTCCTCACCTGATGCTAAGTCGGGTAACCATATTTGCAGATCGTCCGCACTGCTCATATTAGTAATCAGCTTTCTTAACTGCCGCCAAAAACTAGCATCCCGAAACAGCTCAGTCGTACTTACCGAAAATAACAGAGGCAGATCATCACGAAAAAGTTGCTTGTCGAGACTAGTAAATAACTGTTCTAACTTACGAATACCTTGCTTATCCATCACCTCAGTCAAACGCCGCTTTAAAAAAGAATGCGTCATCTGGTTAAATGGCAAATTAAGCTTTTCAGTTAATTGATCAGCAATATCTTTCAGTTCACTTATATTAAAACTAACTGCCATTCAATTACAATTTAAGATTAAATGAATTCGTTTTTAAGTAAATCGGACCATTCTTTTTAAATTTAGTTTTAAAGAATCCTGTAAGGCTTTCGTGATTACCCAAAATTAAAGCCCCATTGGGAAACATCTGATTATAAAAACCTTGATAGATCTTTGATTGTAAACTGGCATTAAAATAGATGAGTACATTACGGCAAAAAATGATGTCAAATTTATTATAAAATGGTAGTTCTTGCTGTACCAAATCATGCTGACGAACATCTACTTTTTTTCTTAAGAAATCCTTTGCAACTAACTTATCGTTAGATAAATCTACATCGAAATAAGTATTAAAATCAATCTTTGATAACCCTTGTAAATTATCTTTCTCTATAACTTTTTCAAAGGCAGATAATTGATCTTTATTAAACTCGTACCGATAGGTGCCTTTTTTACACTGGTTCACCATGCCGCTACTAATATCAGTAGCAAATATTTTGGCACGCTCTAGCAGTCCCAATTCCTGAAGAATGACCATATTGGAATACACCTCCATACCAGAACTACACCCGGCATGCCAGATATTTATTGTTTTTCTATTCTTTAGGAGTGGAAATAGCTTCTCATAGAATGATACCCAAAGTTCTGGGTCACGAAACAACTCTGTAGTATTTACAGTAATATCTTCCACCAATCTTTCAACAAAACGAGCATCATTTTGTGTTTTGCGAAGCAACTCATCCATCGTTAAATTATTATCGGCAACCACTTTTTGCAATCTTCTCTTGATTGAATTATCAGAGTAATTGCTAAAGTCATATGGGGTGTGCTCTTTTAGCACCTGCAGATAATGCTTAAAATCCATCTTTACGCTTTGAGTTAAACAGGTTAGAACAATTCTACTTCTACATTCTGAATGAAGGCAGTATAAGAATGATCGTCACCAACTTCGGCTTCAGATAATAGGAATAAAACGGCTTCTTCACTGCCTACTTTATTTTTAATTGGGGCTTCACGTCGCTCACCGATTATTTTGGTCTTCTCATTAGATACAAAAGCAGATATAAATTCATCGTTAGCTGCTGTGGCTTCGGAAAATAACATCGAAACATGCTGACCTAAGACTTCATTACGATCATAGCCCCATAACTTCTCGGCCGCCACATTAAAGAACTCAAGTATTCCATCTTTATTTGTGGTGATAATAGCATCTAAAGCACCCTCTAGTGTCTTCTCGTTACGTATCTTAACCGATTCAATTTCTTTGAACTGTTCCGTTACCTCCTCTTTAGCTTCTTCAAGCATTACTCCGAGCTCGTCCTTACTATTCTTAAGCGCTTCCTCCATTTTCACTTGCTCAGTAATGTCATTTTCAAGACTCAAAATCTTTATGATTTCGCCTTCATGATCAATTACTGGAGTATAAGTTGTTAAAAGGTATATCTCGTCTCCCATTTTTGTACGACGTCGAACACGATCTTTAAAATTATGCCCATTACTCAAATCGGTTAAGACCTGATCCAATTCAGTGGCATCATCCTTAAAGAAGAATATTTTAATATTTTGCCCATCAATTTCTTCTGGGTTATAACGGTACGTCCTTAAAAAGTTCTGATTTACATTGATTAAAGTACCATCAGTTTCAAATTCTGAACTGATAGCCGCATGATCAATAGCTTCTAAAATGCCCTTCATCTCAACCTCACGACGGTCGCTCTCCTCTTGCGTGGCCTGCATCTCCTCTAGGTTCTGTCTTAACTCCTCTTCTTGCTGAAGCATACGTTCAGCCTGATTTTGAGTTTCTTTCAACAACTTGGTTGTTCGTATTGTATTTTGAACAGATGATATTGTTAAGGCAATACTTTCTGCAATTTTTTCAACGAACTCTACCTCAAATTCAGGAAAATCTTTAAACGACGCCATCTCCAAAACGCCATATACCTCATCATTCGTTTTTAACGGAACAATAAGAATAGATCGTGGGTTAGCCTCGCCTAAACCAGAAGTGATGTTTAAGTAATTGTTGGGGACATCAGTCAGATGTATGGTTTCCTTCTCTAAAGCACAGCGGCCAATAAGTCCTTCTTCCCAATTGATTCGTTTGTCAACAAATTTCTTTCGATCATAAGCCACACAAGCTGTCAGCTCAAAGTATTTGTCTTTATTATTTATGGTATTGAGCAAATAAAACCCTGCTTGATTGATTTTCATATAATCAGTCAGGTATCGGATGATATTGTAACTCAAATCCTCAACATTATCACTTTCTTTACGCAACAATTCACCAAAATGGGCTAATCCCTGAGTTACCCAAGTACGCTGCTCTTCCTCTACCCGTCGCTTTTCTTCGTCCTTCTTACTCTTAATCAAATAATCGCGTAATCGAAGTAACGATTGTGCTAATTTATCTTTGGTTTGATTTAAGTTAAGATTAGATTCAAAATTATCTTGTCTTAAGTTCTCTACAAAGTCTAAAACCTTCTCACTCTTGTTAGCTTCCTCTTTAATGTGCTTACGTTGCTTACGAATAAAAACAGCAAAGTTTCCAGCCAATATGTAACCCGCAACAGCAGTTATAAAGGGTAGAAGAGTTATAAACCATAAACCAGGAAAAAACCGGTAAAGGTTATAAAATGTAATTGGCTGATTAACGTGTTCAAAAATACTGGTACTGGAGACAACCGTTAATAAATAAATAACGATTCCGAGCATAAAACCACGTAAGGTATAGCGACTTCTTATATTCTTTATATCGACCTTTGCCATATGTTAAGTTCTTAAATACGAACGTTTGATTTCTATTAGTATAATTTTTACCCTAAGCGAGACAGTAGATACGATGACATTTTATCGAGTGGTAAAATCTTATCTGCAGCACCTAATTTAATGGCTTCTTTGGGCATTCCAAAAACAATAGAAGATGTTTCGTCTTGCGCAATAGTATGCGCACCTGATTCTTTTAATTCTAATAATCCTTTAGCGCCATCATTACCCATCCCAGTCAGTAAAAATCCGGTGGCATTATTAGCAGCATATCGAGCCGCCGATCGGAACAGTACATCAACAGATGGTCGATGTCGGTTGACCAGTGGTCCCTCTTTAACTTCAACCATATACTCCTTACCTATTCGCTTTAAGAGCATATGCTTACTACCTGGTGCTATTAAAACACGGCCTTGGTATAACTTATCACCATTTTCTGCCTCTTTTACTTCTAGTGCACAAATATTATTTAAACTATTAGCAAAGGACTTAGTAAAACCCTCCGGCATGTGCTGAACAATAGCAATACCTGGCACCTTTTCTGGTAGGCCTTTCAAAAAGGTACGAATTGCTTCTGTACCTCCAGTTGAAGCACCTAAAACAACAACTTTGTCGGTATCAATTAATTTCTTAAACCCCTTTGCTTTGTCTAGAATAACATCCGCCGAATATTTAGGCTTAACGCTAGGTGTTACGACGGGAGCTGCAATCTTTCGGCGCTTAAGTTTCACGTGTGAGGCAGCCTTAACCGCATCACACAACATAATTTTTGATTCATTGATAAACTGCGCCGCATTCATTGCTGGCTTACCAATTATTTCACTGGCCCCATATTCAAGAGCTTTCATGGCCACTTCAGTTCCTTCGGTTGTCAGGCTTGATATAACAACCACAGGAATAGGATGTTGGGACATAATCTTGCGTAAGAATGTAAGTCCATCCATACGCGGCATTTCTATGTCAAGTGTTATAACATCCGGTATTTCTTTCATTATTTTTTTTACCGCAATAATTGGATCAGCAGCTGTTCCCATCACCTCAATATCAGGATCAGATTCAAGGATAGATGATAAGCTCTGTCTAACAACAGCTGAATCATCAACAACTAAAACTCGAATCTTCTTTTTCATGCGCAAAAAATTTTATTCGTTTTTGAAAGACTTACCTTGGCAAAATAGATAAAAACTAATTAGAACGATCTGTCACATGCATTCCCAAACATGGCTGACTGAATTCGATTATACTGTTCATTATCCCTAATTTTATGCTAATAAGTTGGTTCTCCGTCCATTTCAATTTAGCACAATATTAAATCCCCATCGGGGTCGCCTTTTCTTATTAAATACAGCTTTAATATACCTTTTTTTCCAGAAACTTGTGGCGTACTTCACCTGTATCGTTAAAAAAAATAATCTTCCTCCCTCGTCTTCCACCCGTGCTTGACGCAACAATTGGAATCTTTTTCTCCTCCAACATTAATCTTGCAACTCTAATATTTCTTTCGCCAATCATATTAGAATTACCATTCTTTGTCTCGAGCAATTCACCACCACCAAAAATCTTGGCCTGAATATTCTTTATATCGCTTCCATAATGCAACATCCGTTCAACTAACTTATCAATTGCTATGTTACCATATTTTGGTGATGCTAAGTCGTTACCATTCCAGTTGGGAAGCATGTAGTGGTTCATACCACCAATCTTAAGCTTCTTATCCCACAGGCAAATGGCGACACAACTACCGAGTATGGTTTTTACAACATACGGGTCTTTGCTTGCAAACAATGAAGAGGGGTATAGAAAATGTTGTAAATATCTATTTTCCATCTAAATCATCTTAAAAAATCTCATCCTCATCATCAAAGAACACATCATTACCATCTCCACTAAATCCTTCAATGATATTTCGTGCTTCGGGCACTTCAACAGAGAAGGTTGAACCTTCACCTTTTTTACTTTCGATATTTATTTCACCTTCTAACACATCAAGTAACGATTTGGTTATTGATAAACCTAAACCATGACCACGATTAATAGAGTTGATACCTGAATCTAGACGCTTAAATCGTTCGAATATAATCTTTTGATTCTTCTCTGAAATTCCTGTTCCATTATCCTTAACAGAAGCATGCAGAATGTCCTCATCGACCCACATTTTAAGTACGACCTCACTATCCTTATAGCTATACTTTAAAGCATTATTCAGTAAGTTACTTAAGATCAGTTTCAACTTCTCCGAATCTGTTTTGAAATAAAAGTTTTTACCAAAACCATGCTCAATATTAAACTGGATATCAATATTGATTCCCATTTTTCGTGAAATAATATTGAAGGAGTCTACCACTGTTTGCACTAAGCTACGTAGGTTTACCTTGGTAATATTTGGTGCAATCTCACCTGCTTCAATCTTGGCTGCCACAAAAATATTACGCAACTGATAATCTAAATTAAATGCCTCACTATGAATGAGGGCCACCATCGAAACAACTTTCTTCCAATCATTTTTCTGTACAGAAAGAATTGCTTTAGACAGGCCTAAAATAGATGTAAATGGGTTAACGATTTCGTTAGAAATATTTGAAATAAAGTGACTTTTTAAGGCTTCTGAATCTTTAAGCTTCTTCGTAACACTCTGAAAGTCTTTCGACAATTCCTTCATCTCATTATCTAACTTTTTCCTTTCTTCAAGTCGTACCCTGAGTTCACGTAAAAGTTGTTTGTCAGATAAATTGCTCATAATTAAATTTTTATATTCCGGACTACTATTATACTCTCTTAAATATTGTTGGTTTGATATGCTCTAGTGGCACATTCATACCTGATAAAGACTCTGAATGACCGATAAAAAATATCCCTCCAGGCCTTAGGTAATTACATAATTTACTTATCACCTTTTCTTGCGTTGCCCTATCAAAATAGATTAATACATTACGACAAAAAATAACATCAAATGTTTCATTCATATCATAGTGATTATCCATAAGGTTTACATGCTTTAGGGCAATATTTCGCTGCAATTCGGGTTTTACCCTGACCGTTGGATTATTACGATCTTTGCTTTTAAGAAAATAACGTTTCTTAAACTCTAAAGGCATTAAGGTAATTTTATTCTCAGCATATATCCCTTTAGCTGCGTTAGTTAGCACCTTATTTGAAATATCAGAACCGTGAATAGAATAATTAAAATTAGGTGACAAGCGTTTGTGCTCATTCAGCACAATTGATATTGTATAAGGCTCTTCTCCACTTGAACAACCGGCACTCCATACTTTAAAGAAACCATTACCTTGATGCTTGGGTAATATTTCATCTCGTAAAAAATCGAAATGAACAGGCTCGCGAAAGAAATCGGTTTTATTGGTTGTAATAACGTTCAAAAAGTTAAATATCTCTTTCTTTTGCCCTTCTTGACTAAAAAAGTACTCTTTATATTCGGTATACGAATTCATATTGAGCTCCCGTATACGTTTAAGCAAACGTCCTTGAAGCATAACACGCTTAACAGGTGGCATTTTAATCCCATACTCGTTATAGATAAAATCGCTGAAAGCTTGAAAATCTTTATCGGATAGTTCTGCTTTAAAGCAATCTAAATCTTTCGCATTATCCTTATCTATTGACATCTACCTTTACTTCTTAAATGATTCAACTGCTGTATCTAGGGCAAAAATATCGGTTTCGCTAAATACTTTATCAGCATTTAGAATCATGATCAGTTCATCATTACGCTGGTAAGATGCTGAGATATATCCAGGTTTATAATCCGTCTCAATTACCTTTAACTTGGTGTCATCCGCTTCAAAAACATCAGAAACAGCATCTACCAAAACACCAATACTCATAAGGCCTGCACCCTTTATAATGTCAAGCACGACTATACAAGATTGAGGCGTCACTTCAATTTCACCGATGTTAAACTTAGCAGCCGCATCGATAACAGGAATAATCTGTTCGCGATGTTCGGTCACACCTTTGACATATACCATACTCTCTGGCACAGCCTTAGGTTGCTCATATTCCTTAATCTCAATTACCTTTTCAACATGAACACCAAAGGTGTTATCTCCAACTGAAAATGTAAGATATGCATTCACTTCTTCACCCATTGCTTTGCTTATTTTTCAATTTCCAGTACTACATCATCTAATTCAATGATGTGAATAAATTCGTCATTTTTCCGAACACTTCCTGTAAAACTATGCACAAGACCTGTATTCCCATTAATGACTGATTCTGATATTTCTGAATCATCAATATCAAAAACCTCTCTCACACCGTCAACAATAAGCCCAATTAACGATTCATTTTTATCATCATTAGACACTACAATCACTGCTGTATCCTGACTGTTTTCAATATTACCTACTCCCATCATCAATCGTAAATCAGCAATCGGAATGATATTACCGTGAAGATTGATAACGCCTAGCAAATAATCTTTCGTATTAGGTACCCAAGTCACTTTATCAAACTCAAGAATATTACGCACTTTGAGCGTGTCGAAGGCAAATACCTCTTTGTTGATAAAAAATGATATGATAGAAGACATCTGTTCCTTCATCGTTTTATTTCTTAGTTCGATATTTTTTTATCGCATTATTATGTATCAATCTGTTGGTGTCAATAACCATTGCAATAGTACCATCACCCATAATAGAAGCACCAGAGATATTCTCTTGTTTCTTTAGGAAACGACCCATTGCCTTAACTACAGTTTGGTATTCACCCACGACCTGATCAACCAATAAGCCTACTTTTCTATCCTCGTATTTAACCAAAATCAACTGCTCAGTACCTTTATTCTCAGCTGTGGTCTCAAACGATTCCCTCAGATCGATAAATTGATACTGCTCCTCTTCAATATTAACTACGTGATTAAAGGTATTACCAAACTCAACATTATCAATGGCATATATTTTTTCGATATTGGCAATCGGTATCACATATTGATTATCAGATACCTTTACTAAAAGACCATCAATAATCGAAAGTGTCATTGGTAATTCAAGCGTAAGGGTTGTTCCTTTGCCCATTTCAGAATCAAGGGAAACTTCTCCACGTATTTCACCAATTTTTTTCTTAACCACATCCATTCCAACACCACGTCCTGATACATCGGTTACCTCTTCCTTGGTTGAAAATCCACTTAAAAATACCAACTCGAAAATTTCTTTACGACTTAGTTCCGTTTTGTCATCAATTAACCCTTTGGTAATAGCCTTTTGTTTGATGAACTCGTGGTTGATACCTTTCCCATCATCAGTAAGCTCAACAATTACGCTAGCTCCAGAATAAAAGGCTTTGAAAAGTATTGTTCCTTTCGGTGATTTACCACTTTTAATACGTTCATCTGGCATTTCAATACCATGATCGACAGAATTACGAATGATATGTAACAAAGGATCTGTTAGGTGTTCAATGATATTCTTATCAAGCTCTATATCACCACCTTCTATAACAAAGTCAATTTCCTTCCCAAGCTCCTTGGATAGATCACGAACAAGGCGCTGGAAGCGCATCAATTCGCTTTGAAGTGGTATCAAGCTTATTTCAAATGCGTTATCGCGCAGCTGACGACTTAATTTTTGAATATTTTCAGCTAAGGCAAGTACTACAGGATTACCATCATTTTCGGCAAAAAGATTTAGTTGCGCCTGAATGGTCACCAATTCACTAACCAAGTTAACCAACTCATCAATTTTGGTTGAGTTAACCCTTATGCTCGATATTTTGTGTTCCTTAAGTTGAACCTTCTTTTTCGCTTCTTTCTTAAGTTCGCCACTTGATGCCGATGCCATCTGTATTAGCTGAGCCTTATCAAGTGGTTTCTGAAACTTTGAAGCTTCTTGCACAAAATCACTAATGGCTGCATTATCTAATAAATTTCCTTCGCCTAAATCACTAATATCAACTTCACATTCATCTTCTACAAAGATAAATACATCCTTTATATCATTGATTGACTCCGTGGTATTTAATACCACTTGCCAATAACAATAGCTTTTCACGGGTGAAAACTGAGCCAGAGGAGGCACTTTGTCTGAGAAGACAACCACCTCAGCTTGTCCCATTGCATGAAGGTCCTCAATTAAGTAAAATGGGTTAGTTCCATTCTTCAGGATTTCTTCATTTGGCTTAATATGGATCAAGAAAGTTTTAGATCCATCGCTTTTTACAGTTGCCTCTTCTACAGCAACCGCTTGCGGAATAGAAGCACTGTCTTCACTATTTGAAATACGTTGAACACGATGAATAAAGGTCGCCTGATTAGCGAGTTCTTCTTTCTCATCTACATCACCAACTTCAAGCATATGCTTAATATGATCTATAGATTCAAAAGTAAGAGAGATAATATCTTCAGTGATGGCCAATTTATTGTTTCTCACTAAATCAAACACCGTTTCAAGGTGGTGAGTAAATTCACTAAGTTGGTTAAAGCCAAACATTGCACCCCCACCCTTTAGGGTATGCATAGCACGGAAAATCCGCTCTATGATTTCCTTATTATCCGTATCTTTCTCAAGAAGTAGTAATGCTTCTTCAAGGTCATGAACGTTATCGTTTGACTCCTCTACAAATTTTGCCTTAAACTTATCGATCATTTGTTTGTGCTTTTAACCGGTTGATGTCGTTAAAGAAATCTATCAAAATACTTTGTTCTTCCTTGGTTTTTGGTGTGTGTGCATCGTCATTAGCCAACAGTTCCTGTATTACAGAAACCGCTACTTGTGTCTTACTATGCACCAAACATGCATTAAATTCTACAGCATCACTCTGTATAATTTTATAGGCTTGTTCAATAGGAATAGCAATTTCAGGCAATACATTAAAACCAACCATTGGTGCTGTTCCTTTTATATTGTGCATGGTCCTAATCACCATTTCCACAGCTTTTGCAGATAATGGCGCGCCTTCTGGCTTATTTAACTCATGCTCAAGAACAGTTAAATTATCAGACGTTTCTTTGATAAAAATATTCTTTACCCTCATCTTATCTTAAGACACGAGAAATTGCGCTTAATAATTTAGCTGGTACAAATGGTTTAATAATCCAACCTGTTGCACCTGCCTGCTTAGCTTCCATCTTCTTTGAAGCCTGAGACTCAGTTGTTAAAAATAAGATTGGAATATGCTTATAAGCGTCAATCTCTCTAATTTTTCTGATCAAACCTAAACCGTCCAGATTAGGCATGTGTAAATCGGTGATAACAATATCAATAACACGTCCATCTAAAAACTTTTGTGCATCTTCTCCATCAACACCTACTAATACCTCATATCCTTCATTTTGAAGGGTAAAGTTGACTACTTCGCGGATACTTTCTGAATCATCAACGATGAGAACTGTCTTAGCCATAATTTATTTTTTCTAATTATATTTTTAATTAATTAAGGACGTAATTGAAACCGGAATTTTTAACAAGCGTTTTTAGCTCGTCACTTAATTCAGTATTAATAGAAACATCTTTACCGTTGGCCTTTATTGTTGCTTTCACTGCCAGTACAAGCTGAATAAATGTTACATCGATACTTTCTGGTTTATCAATTTCGACTACAAGATCCTTATCAGCTTGTAGCTTTTCATTTACTAAAGCCGTTATTTTTTCGATATAGTTAATTATTAGCTGACCCGAAAAACAGAGTTTTGTTTCTTTATTCGTCTCAGTATAATTAACCGTATATGGTAAATTTTCCATTTTTTACGTCTTAGAATTTTTCGTAATTATCCAAATCAAAATCTTTATCAAAGTTCGAAAATGGATTATCAACTTGCTTATTTTCTTTTGTCGTCTTCTTAGGAGCAACCTGCTTGTTTGCCGCTGGTTTTGGAGCTGGTGCAGCCAGAGTTGGGCTTGCTGCTTTTACCTCCTTTTTGGGTTTCTTTACCTCTTTACGGTCCACCTTAAAATAGCTAATAGCATCATTAAGGTTATCTGCTAAATTCGCCAATTGATCAGAGCTTTGCGTTAGTTCATCAGATGAAGACGCATTCTCTTGTGTAATCATATTTAACTGCTGCATTGCTAAGTTAATCTGCTCTGCACCGGTTTTCTGCTCCATACTAGCTGCGGAAATCTCCTTGATTAGTTGAGTTGTTTTCTCAATATCCGGCACCAAGGCTTTTGACTTCTCTCCTGCCTCAGTAGACACCTTCAAGCCTGTTTTCACCAACGAAACTATTTCATCAGCCGATGATTTGCTTCGCTCAGCAAGCTTACGTACTTCAGCTGCAACAACGGAGAACCCTCTACCATGCTCGCCTGCTCTAGCCGCCTCAACAGCTGCATTAAGCGCTAAAATATTAGTTTGGAAAGCAATATCGCTAATGATATTTATTTTCTCAGAAACATCCTTCATCACCTTCGCTGCTTGCGATGAAAGTTCATCAGCAACACTTACATCCTTTGCTGTTTCAACAGTTATTTTTTCAGTCTGAACAGAATTGTCAGTGTTCTGATCAATATTTGCAACCATCTCTTCTATCGAAGTCGAAACCTCTTCAGCTGATGCAGCCTGATCAGCAGAACCCTTTGATAATTGCAGTGAGCTTGATTTTAATTGAGTACTTGATGTTACCAGATCATTGGCATTCGATTTAATGGTATTAACCGTTGATTTCAAGTTATCTGCCATTGCAACAAGTGCCTTGGCAAGATCCCCAATCTCATCGTCTTGCTCAACATCAACTGTAGCTGTTAAATCACCTTCCCCAATAGCTTGAGCAAAAGTTACGCCTTTATTAAGCGGCGTAATAATTGAGCTATAAAGCATATATGCAGTTCCTAAAGCCCCTACAATTACTAGCAAACTCATGATAATAATAACCCATTGCAATATTGTAAAGCTGCTGTTACTATCCTTTAGCGCTTCATTGGAAGCATGATCGTATTTGGTACGTAATTCCAGAATTTGTTGATCAATCACCTCAGATAAGGTGATTATTTCACCGCCCTCTTGTACCATTGGTTCTACTTCAAACAGAACCATCGCATCTTCATAAGCTTCAAAAGAATTTAAACTGCTCGTTATGTAACGCTGCATCTTGAAGAGAGAATCAACCTCATGAAGCACCAGGTTAAGCTTTGTCAGATCTTCTTCGTTCCATTTAGCACTGAGTATTGATAATTCTTCTTTTAAAGCTGGGTAATCTTTATCGTGCAACTCGTGCAACCTTACCTTATCAGGTGTACCTGATTGTGTATCGATAAAAACCCAACTACGAATGAGCATCTTCGTATCGTTGACCACATCAGCTAAATTACCTAACTGTGTTGAAGATGGTGAATACACACCCGTTAATTTTGTATTTAAAGTCTTACTACTGGTCAATGTAGAGAATGTCCACACTCCATTAATAACAATAAGCAACAAAATTATTCCAAACCCGGCTAATAACTTTTGGGCAATATTCAGTTTGATTGTTTTCATTCGTCTAAATCTTATAAGCTAATAGCATTTGACATTCCTTCTAGTTTTGAGCTAATCTGTAATCCAAACTTAGCAGCATTTCCTTTATGAATCTCAAATTTAAGTTTATCCTCTCTAACAACAAAGTTAATCATAGAGCCAAAACGTGTTGCTCCTTCTGATTCTGTAATTATCAAGGTACTGCGGCCATCAACTTTATCAACAATTGTTGCGGCATGCTTTCCAAAGTTTACATTTGATGAAACATAGATCACTTGACAGTCCACAATATCGTCTGTTGATTTAAATTCTTTAATCACAACATTCTGGAAACCGAATTTTTTTCCTGCTGATAATTTTGTCATCCAATCTGCGATTTCTTTATCCCGCACAACACCAATAACGAAATCGCCTTTCTTAGCAGACTCTGTCCATCCGATGTGCCTTATAAAACTAAGGGTAAAAACCGACTTAAACTTTGCGACTTGCGCCTGAGCAGCAAGTGGTAAAAGCGTTAAGGCTAAAAAGAATAAAATCTTCTTCATAATAAAATTGTACTAACTAAATTCAACATCTTAATGCGCTTTGGTACGCACTTAAAGGCATTAAGTTTCTTTTTATATCAACAATTTTGATATTCTCCAAAAGAAACGGACTATGGCTAAACAAAAATTATAGCATTTAGCGTAACTTTGCACTTGATTTTGCCAAACCATTGGCACAATATAGCTCATTTCAAGCCTTTAATAACAACAAAAGAGTAATGAAATATACATTTTTTAATATAGAAGCAGAAATATTATTCATGGATAAGCCAGAATTATTTATATCTGAGCTAAATTCACACATTAAAGACAACCAGTTTGATAACTCAGCAATCACCAAAATTGAGTGCTGGGTATCTGTTTCTAACCATGATGAATTTTCAACAATTAGTGCTTCTTTTTACAACTCTATTGCCCAATACTTTAACCAAAAACCACCTGCCTCTATACTTCTTGCTCAGAAACCAACCGCATCAAAGGATCATGCCTTATTGAAAATAAGCTATTGCGACGACAAAACGGCTAAAGTAGAACACAAACAATTCCAGAAGCATCCCTACACCCTACTAACCTTTGACAATGAATGCATTATTTTTAGTGGTGGAATAAGCAACGATCAGCAGAATGACCACTTGCGTAAGACTCAAGAAGCGTATGACTTTGTGGAACAACTTTTGGATCATGAAGAGATGCACTTTGGTCAAATTTATCACCAATGGAATTACGTGGAAAACATTGACTCGATGCTTTGTGATCCTCACACACAATGGACTCCCGGGCAAACGGTAAAAGAAATTAGAAGTCTATATTTCGACCCTAATTTATTCAAACACGGCTACCCTTTGCAAACGAGTATAGGCATCAACTGTGGTGGATATATTACAGATTTTATAGCCACTTCAAAAGATGGTTTTCCTTCAGCTCAAATAAAAGGTGCCAAAAACCAACAAACTAAGTCCATTTACGCACCAGCATTAAAAGAAGTACACATCAATGTTAGTTCCGATTCTGAAACGTGTGAGGGCAAATCAATATCTGAACAGACTATAACCGCAATTAATGCGTTTAATACACAGCTGATTGAGGGCAAACTTGAGAATGGATTAATCAGCGAGGTAAAAGTTTTTATCAGGAATTCTGAAGATTTTGAAATTGCTAGCACAATTATTGAGAAGAACCTACAAATTAAAAATGTGATTTACTTGGTAGCCAACAGTTCGGCACCATCTACTCTAATAAGTTTAGAGGGACTTGTTAAAGTAGAAGCCTAGCTTTTGAGAGGAAGAAGTAAACAAACCATTTGATCTATTTTCACACAATTAATTAAAAGAGAAGGAAAAACGCCAATGTGGATTAGTATAGCACGCTTTATTTTGCGCAATAGAATAGCCATTTTAATCGCTTTGTTTTTGATAACAGTGTTTATGGGTATGATGTCTCGACAAATAGAAATGTCGTATCAATATGCCCCCTTATTACCTAAAGATGATCCAACCTACATGGAATATGAGTCTTTTTTAGACGTGTATGGCAACGAAGGTAACATGGTTATTATTGGCATCCAGGATGAAGACTTTTTTGACCTAAAAGAATTTAACACCTGGCAACAATTCTCAGATGCACTGTTAGAAATTAAAGGGGTGACTTCCGTATTTTCTATAGGGCAAGCTTATAACCTCGATAAAAACAGTAAAGAGAAGCGATTCGAAATTGAGCCCATCTTTCCCGAATCAGTACAATACCAAACGGAACTTGATTCATTAAAAGAGGTTTTTTATAGCCTGCCTTTTTACCAAGACATGTTATACAACAAAGAGAGCAATTGTTTTTTAATGGCAGTATCGCTTGACAATGAAATCCTTCACAGCAAGAAAAGAGTAGCACTTGTCAACGAAATTCAAAAGGTAGGAAATCAGTTTGTTGAAAAAACAAAACGTGAATTACACTACTCAGGCTTACCATACATACGAGTGGTAACAGCTGAAATGATTAAAGGTGAGCTGAATATGTTTATATTTCTAGCTTTAGGTATTACAGCTCTCATCCTCTTTCTGTTTTTCCGTTCGTTTAAAGTAATGATGTTTTCAATGTTAGTAGTAGCAGTGGCTGTAATATGGGCCATTGGTATACAAGGTATTTTTGGTTACAAAATAACCATTCTGACTGGAATGATACCACCACTAATTATCGTGATTGGTATACCTAACTCGGTCTTCTTACTGAATAAATACCACCAAGAATACCGCAAGCACAAAAACAAAATAAAAGCACTACAACGGGTCATTCGAAAAATTGGTAACGCTACGTTTCTGACCAATTTAACCACTGCTTCGGGCTTTGCGACTTTCATTTTCACAAGCAGTAAAATCCTCGTTGAATTTGGCGTTATTGCAGCCATTAACATTATGGTGGTGTTTATCCTGTCCATTCTATTAATACCTATTATCTTTAGCTTTCTCGACGGACCTAAAGAACGCCATCTCAATCACTTGGACAACCAAATGGTAGGCAAGGCCGTCAATGGTTTAGTTAAGATCTCTTTAAACAATCGCACAAAGGTATACTGGGTAACGGGTATTATGCTTGTGCTTGGGATATTCGGCATATCAAAAATTAAAACCACTGGTTACATGCTAGATGATATTCCTCACGACGATCCGCTTTACGTTGATCTTAAATTTTTTGAGGAAAACTTCAATGGACTGATGCCCTTAGAGTTAATGATAGATACCAAAAAACCGAATGGTGCCATATCGAGTAGTAACCTAAAACGCATGGATAAACTACAAGAGGAACTTAAGAAGTTTGACGCCATTTCGCACCCACTATCTATGGTAGAAGTTGTTAAGTTTGCACGACAGGCCTTTTACAATGGCAAAGAGCACCATTACAAAGTACCTAGCAATCAAGAACGCAACTTTATTCTCTCGTATGTAAATCGAAGTAATACGGACAGTACAGCAAACAATGGCTTAGTCACTACCTTTATCGATTCTACTAAACAGAAGGCACGCTTGAGCTTTAGGATGAAAGATGTTGGTACTACAGAGATGGCTATTCTGAATACTAAAATTCAGGAAACAATCGATAAGTTCTTTCCAAACGAAAAGTACAACACCTCTTTAACCGGGGCAAGTGTCGTATTTTTCAAAGGAACAGACTATTTAATTCGAAACCTATTTACCAGCTTAATGCTGGCGGTTATCTTAATCGCTTCATTCATGGCTTGGATGTTTTCTTCGAAACGAATGGTTCTGGTTTCGCTTATTCCAAATATTTTCCCGTTGATTATGACAGCCGCTCTAATGGGGTATTTTCATATCCCAATTAAGCCATCAACCATTCTAGTCTTTAGTATTGCATTTGGCATTAGTGTGGATGACACAATCCATTATCTGGCCAAATATCGACAAGAGTTATCCGAAACGAATTGGAGCATTCGTGCGGCTGTTGTACTAGCACTTAAAGAAACCGGAGTTAGTATGATCTATACTTCAATCATCCTTTTCTTTGGTTTTGGTATATTTAGTGTCTCGCAATTTGGAGGAACCGTTGCACTGGGAATATTAGTAGCCGTTACTTTACTTATTGCGCTGTTCTCAAATTTAATATTATTACCAGCACTACTGCTAACACTCGAAAAATCAATAACAAATCAATCGTTTAAAGAACCTTTACTTCAAATTTACAATGAAGATGAAGACATTGAAATAGAGGACTTAACAATAGAGAATAAAAAAACTAAAGCTGAATAACCTAAATTATTATAAGAACATTATGCACACAATAGCCGAGCTTCAAAAAGTAGTTGAATTAGAATTAAGCAAACAAGAATTTGTTGTTGAACCAAAGGGATTGTATCAACCTATTGAATATGTAATGGGCATGGGTGGCAAACGCATCCGCCCTACCCTATGTTTAGCTGGATGTAAGCTATTTACCGATGACATCACACAAGCAGTAAGGCCAAGTTTATCCTTAGAAATATTCCATAATTTCACCCTATTACACGATGACATCATGGATAATGCTGATGTTAGACGTAATCAAGCTACTGTGCATAAAAAATGGGATGATAACACCGCTATTCTTTCTGGCGATGCCATGTTAATAAAGGCCTATCAGTATGCAACAGACATTAATAGCGAGCACTTAAAAGAAGTACTTAACCTATTTAGTCAGACAGCTATTGAAGTATGTGAAGGACAACAGTACGACATGGAGTTTGAACAGCGAGATAATGTCACTGTTGACGACTACTTAAATATGATTCGCTTAAAAACGGCCGTTCTTTTGGCCGCCAGCTTAAAAACGGGTGCAATTATTGGGGGTGCCAACAAAAAAGATGCAGACCTACTGTATCAATTCGGCGAGAATATAGGTTTAGCGTTTCAATTGCAAGATGACTTTTTAGATGTATATGGTAACATTGAAACCTTTGGTAAAGCAATTGGAGGAGATATTGTTGCCAACAAGAAAACATTTTTACTAATTAATGCGTTACAATTGGCGTCGGGTAATCTGCAAGACAACTTATTAGCTTGGATTAACTCTGATAATTTTGATGCCGATGAGAAGATAGAAGCCGTTAGAACCATTTATAATACACTAAAAGTAGATGTGTTAGCCAAGGAAAAAATGAACTTCTATTTTGACAAAGCCATGAACGCATTAGATCAGGTTAACGGACGTGAAAGCATGAAAAATGAATTGCGTGAATTTGCTCTTAAGTTGATTGAAAGATCACGATAAAAGGAACATTAACAAGGTGAGATAATACGCATAATATGGAAAAATTGGTTGGTACCATCATTCAAATCGTTGGTCCGGTAGTAGATGTGAGTTTTGATATTCAAGATCAAGAATTACCTAATATCTTAGATGCTTTAGAAATTAAGCGCGAAGGACATCCTTCCATTGTTATTGAGTGCCAACAACACATTGGCGAAAATACAATTCGCTGTATTGCAATGGATTCCACTGACGGATTAATGCGTGGCATTGAGGTTACACACCTAGGTAGTCCAATAACAATGCCAGCAGGTGAGAATGTTAAAGGCCGCCTACTTAACGTTGTTGGTAATGCCATTGATGGCATTGGCAAAGTAACGAAAGATGGTGGTAGCCCAATCCATAAAAACCCACCAGCCTTTGAAGATTTATCCACCCAAGCAGAAATTCTTTTTACGGGAATAAAAGTCATTGATTTAATTGAACCTTATGCCAAAGGAGGTAAAATTGGGCTATTTGGTGGTGCTGGTGTTGGTAAAACCGTATTAATTCAGGAATTAATCAACAACATCGCCAAAGGACACGACGGCTTATCCGTTTTTGCTGGTGTAGGGGAGCGCACACGTGAAGGTAATGACTTACTTCGTGAAATGATTGAATCGGGTATTGTTAACTATGGCGATGCCTTTAAAGAAAATATGGAGCAAGGAGGCTGGGACCTTTCAAAGGTAGATAAAAAAGCCCTTGACACTTCTCAAGTTACGATGGTTTTCGGCCAGATGAATGAACCTCCAGGGGCTCGTGCTCGTGTTGCCCTGTCAGGCTTAACAATTGCTGAAAGCTTCCGCGATGGTGATGGCACAGGTGGTGGCCGTGATGTCTTACTTTTTGTAGATAACATTTTCCGCTTTACGCAGGCAGGATCAGAAGTATCAGCATTATTAGGACGTATGCCATCAGCTGTAGGTTACCAACCTACCTTATCATCTGAAATGGGCGCACTCCAAGAGCGCATTGCTTCAACAAAACATGGATCCATCACATCAGTACAAGCCGTTTATGTACCTGCTGATGATTTAACTGACCCTGCGCCAGCCACTACATTTGCTCACCTAGATGCTAAAACAGTATTAAGCCGTAAAATTGCTGAATTAGGAATTTACCCAGCGGTAGATCCATTGGATTCCACATCGCGGATGTTATCGCCAGATATTGTTGGTGATGACCATTATAACACCGCTCAACGCGTAATAGAGATATTACAACGCTATAAGGAACTTCAAGATATCATTGCCATATTAGGTATGGAAGAATTATCTGAAGAAGACAAGTTGGTGGTACATCGCGCACGTCGTGTACAGCGCTACTTATCTCAACCTTTCCATGTTGCTGAGCAATTTACAGGTCTTAAAGGCGTATTTGTCTCCATTGAAGATACCATTAAGGGCTTTAAGATGATATTGGATGGCAAAGTGGATCAATACCCCGAAGCATCCTTTAACCTTGTAGGTACCATTGAGGAAGCTATACAAAAAGGAGAAGAATTGTTGAAACAAGCAAAATCTGCATAATGGGAGATCTGTATTGCGAAATAGTAACACCTGTTAAGGTCATATATAATGCAACGGTTGGTCTTGTTACCGTTCCTGGTGATAAAGGGGCATTCACCTTATTAAAAAACCATGCTCCGATTGTCTCCGTACTCTCTAATGGGCAAATTCGCGTTATTGGTAAAGATGGGCATGAGTCTTTCTTTAATTGCGAAAGAGGTGTATTGGAGTGCATAAACAACAAAGTAACCATACTTATTCAAAAGGGCTAAGCTCATTTTGTTAGATAATATGATAAAATCCCGATACTACGTCGGGATTTTTTTATTTTTGGGTTTTATTAAATGTTCATCACGATTAATATCTTCACCTGTTACTTCGTTTCACATGAAAATTCTTATCATACGTTTAAGCTCAATTGGGGACATTATTCAATGCATGTCAGTGATCACAGGATTAAAGAACAAATTCCCTGACGCTGAAATACATTGGATAGCACGCGCCGACTTGGCCTCATTGGTAAAAATAGATCCACGCATTGATAATATCTGGGAATTTGATCGTAAAGAAGGCTTTGCAGGAGTCTTTAAATTGGGTGCACGTCTTAAAAAAGAAAAGTATGATCTAATTTATGATGCTCATAGTAATATACGATCCAATATTCTTAAATTGATATTGTGTCCATTTGGTATTTGTAATCTTTTTAAGAGAAATAGACTCGTCACTCGCCACAAAGATCGCCTAAAGCGTTTGTTACTTTTTAAATTTAGGATCAACCTTTTACCAAAGCCTTTTAAAGCGCTAGATTCCTTTCGCTCCCCAATTGCAAAATGGGATGTAACACAGTTTAACACACCATTTGATAACTGGCGTTTTCCACGTGAAACCGTAGAGAAGGTGCAGAACTTGGTGCTTAAACAAGTGCCAGAAGACCATAAATGGGTGGCACTTGTACCATCAGCTGCATGGGAGTTAAAACGATGGCCGGTTAAATATTGGCAAGAATTGGTGCAAATGCGTAACGATTTGCATTTTGTAGTTCTTGGAGGCCCAAGCGACAGCTTCTGCGAAGCCATTAAATCTGTTGCACCTAATCGGGTTATTAACTTAGCAGGTCAAACCTCATTAATGGAGAGTTTCTGCACCGTATGGCACGCACCGTACGTTATAAGCGGTGATACAGGCTTTCTGCATGCGGCTGATCTATTTCAGAAAAATGGGCAGGCGCTCATTGGACCAACAGCTTTCGGCTTCCCATCCAATCCAAAAATGAAAGTTATGGAAGTTAATTTACCGTGCCGACCTTGCACTAAAGATGGGAATGTAAAATGTAAGCTAAAGGAAGTACGAAAGTGCATGGTAGACATCAGTCCACAGCTGGTTGCTGACACCATCAAATTTTAATTATTTCAAAGGGTAAAACAGAGTTAATAATAAAGGTAAACTTTTGAGTACTGGCTTTAACTCTTTGCGCAGTTTTGTAAGGGCAATGGCCGTTTGACTTTCTACTGTTTTAATAGAGATTCCAAAATAGTCGGCCACTTCAGCATTGCTTAGCCCCTCCTGTCTGCCCAATACACATATCTCACGGCAACGAGCCGGAAGGTTATTGATGGCTGTCTCAATCATGGCTTTTAACTCTAAACTACTTTCCTTATCGTCATCATAACATACTTGATCAACTTGAATGCAATACATTTGCTCAATAGCCATAAACCGTTTGTTGCGCCTCATACTCTTATGGCACTGCAAATAGACAGAGCGATATAAATAAACCTTAACATTATTGACGGTAGCAACCTTTTTTCGACCTTTCCACAAAGCAACAAAAACGATTTGAACAACTTCTTCAGCCATTTCTTCTTAAGAAACAAGACTTAATGCGAAACGGCACAGCCGACTGTAATACAAGTTAAATAAACGCTCAAAGGCCGATTTATCATCACCTAATACAGCTGAAAATAGTTTGTGATCGTCGCCTTCTAGCATGTAATGAAAAGTAAGAAGGCAAATACCATTACTATTGTATCACAATCTTCTTAGTTAAGGAGTTATGACGCCCTGCTATGGATACAATGTATAGGCCATTTTTAAGATGTCGGAGAGAAAATGATGGCGTACTAATTACCTTCTCCATAACCAAACTACCAGCCAAATTGTAGATACGTAGTGAGGCATTACGCACAGCTTCACTGTCTGTGAATGTTAGTTTCTTTTGCGTCTGGTTAAAGTGAATATCACCTTTATCAAATACGGTATTGCTAGAGGTGGCTGTTTCATTCCAGCCTGCTAACTTGGCCAGTATCCACCACATAGCATAGGCTTTACGATTGGACGTAATGTGTTGAGAATTATGTTCGCCATAAACGGCACTTCCTGCTGGTACCTTTTTGTTTTCGTAATAACCATGCCCCAATGATTGGCTGTTTTGGTAATCCTTATAAAAATTCCCACCATATATATTAGAAGCACCATCATCACTACAATCTGAATAGTAGTTATCACTCATACAGTGGCTATCTATACTATAATAATCGAGGCAGTAATACCCATTTGACCGACAGTAGTTTGTAATTAAATCAGCCTGATTCTTGGGTTTACCAACACCAGTATTATTGTTTAAGTTGGCATGTCCTGTCATAAATATAAAATGAACGGGTAATGGCCTCTGCCCAATGCCAGAACCAATTTTACTGCCCCCTTTACCATATTCATCAATAAGTATTTGCATGCCATCTAAGTAATTGGCTTCTACCTGATGGCCGGCAATGTCACACCAACTCCACATTATAACATTAACCTCGTCATTGGCCACATCATCTAGAAAATGACGTGTCGCATCAATAAAAGCTCTTTCATTACGACTCAAATCACTGGCATCTTCTCCAGGATTGGCATACGAAGATAAAGCATTATCAAATAAAGCTAATTTGTTGTCAACAATACTATTTCGACTAATAGCAAACAGAGACTCATCACCGGGTTTATAGTCAGGTAAGCCATATAAACCATAACTAACATGCGTACCATGTGAGGTATGTTGGTATGCTATTTTAAACTCATTTCTTGCTTTATCAATATAGGCTTCGGGAATACTTCTAAGTACCTCCTCTTTAGCCACAGTATAGTCTGCAATATAAGATTGGCCGCTACTGCCAATACTAAACATCAATAATGCAAGCAATAGGTATTTTTTCATCATTATTGAATTTTAAGGTGATTAAAGATAACGGATCTCCAATACACACACAAGTATTTAGAACAGAATCGTTTAAATACATTGCCTTGCAAAACTAAACCAACAGTAGGAAATGCAGTGGTACAGATGGATTGCGAAAATTGCACCTGCTCTCTTTTTTGTTAAATAAAGGACTCTAAAATAATAATGCCTTTTTCTTTCAATAACACCATCGCGTAAGAAAATACTAATAATCCAGTAGTGTTAACCCAATACCTACCATACAAACAAGCGATTTAAGCCACTCATTTAATATCGAACTAAGGCTAATAA
>Ga0193951_1000200_pt1 | contig 27758 bp, 27 predicted proteins | sample BB_2_MG_FD_140370 | JGI IMG/M metagenome (GOLD analysis project Ga0193951, IMG submission 140370) | Microbial mat bacterial communities from the Broadkill River, Lewes, Delaware, United States - BB_2_MG | ecosystem: Environmental > Aquatic > Freshwater > River > Microbial mats | place: USA...
ACTTTCAATGAAGTTTTGAATGTAGGACTTGATGGTATCTTAGTAAGTATTCTAATTGTATTCTCAACTTTTTCATTAGGTTATTTCTTAGGTATCAAAGTATTTAAACTTGATAAGGAAATTACGATTCTTACTAGTGCTGGAAGTGCTATTTGTGGAGCAGCAGCTGTTTTGGCAACAGAAGGAGTATTGAAAAATAAACCTTATAAAAGTGCTATTGCTGTATCCACAGTAGTATTATTTGGAACAATAGCAATGTTTTTGTATCCATATTTGATTAAATCAGGCCTTTTAGGTCTTAGTGATAAAGAGATAGCTTTGTATATTGGTGGAACACTTCATGAAGTAGCACATGTAGTTGGTACAGCAAATACATTTGAAAGTGAAACTATTCAAGAAAATTCAGTACTTGTAAAAATGCTAAGAGTAATGTTGCTTGCACCATTTTTAATTATTATATCATTTTATCTTATAGATAAAAAAAGTAAGAAAAAAAGCAAAATCACAATACCATGGTTTGCAGTATTTTTTATTCTTGTTGCGGGATTTAATTCATTTAATATCGTTCCTAAAGAAGTAGTATCTTTAATAAATGAAATAGATACATTTCTTTTAGCAATTGCCATGATGGCATTAGGTTTAAAAACAGATTTAAGAAGTATTAAAAAAACTGGTATCAAGCCTTTGATATTGGCAAATGTACTATTCTTTTGGTTGATATTTTTTGGATTATTTTTAATTAAAATAATCAATTTCTAAAGGAACAAATATTCAGGTGGTATTTAAGTAAGATGAACTATATTTTTTTATATAATAGCTTTAAACTAAAAAAGGCTTTCTGTGTATATAAAAGTTTTACTTACTTTATTTTTTTTATTATTGGTAAATATTAGTGTAAATGCAAAAGAACTAAAAAAAGTAACAATTCAACTATCTTGGTTTGATCAATTTCAATTCGCAGGTTATTATGTAGCAATAGAGCAAGGCTTTTATAAAGATTATGGACTAGATGTTGAGATTAAACCATTTAATTTTGGAGTAAATGTACCTGAAGTTGTAAACAATGGTAAAGCTGACTTTGGAGTTGATAGAGAAACTTTAATTTTACAAAGAGTAAAAGGTAAAAAATTAGTTGCACTTTATGCACTATTTCAAGACTCTCCTTTAGTACTAATTTCAAAAGATGATAATAGAATAAATAAAATTGAAGACTTTCTTAATAAAAAAATTATGACTACTATTGATGATGCAAGTGAAGTATCTATTAAAGCAATGGTTCTTTCTAAAAATATTAATACAAATGACCTGAATTTCATAAAACATTCACATAATATTAAAGATTTATTAGAATCAAAAACAGATGTTATGTCAGCATATTTATCAAAAGCTCCCTATGAATTACAAAAACTAAAACAACCATACAAAGTATTTAATCCTAAAGATTATGGCTTTGATATGTATAGTGATTTTTTATTTACTAGTGAAGATATGATAGAGAATGAATTAAATACGGTACTTGCTTTTAAACATGCTTCATTAAAAGGGTGGGAATATGCTTATTCTCATATAGATGAAACAGTTGATGTTCTTTATGAAAAATACAATGAACAAAACTTGACAAAAGAAGAATTAAAATTTGAAGCAGAGGTTTTAAAAAGGCTATCTTACTCTAATGAAAATGAGTTAGGTAAAATCAAAGCAGAAAAAATTCAAAGAGTTTACGATTTATACAATATAATGGGATTAACTCCTAAAAAAATCGATTTAGAAAAATTTGTATTATATGATAATTTTAACGAAAAACTAGAATTAACTGAGACAGAAAAAAACTATATTGTAAATAATAAAAATGTAAATATGTGTGTATTACCCAACTTCAGACCTTACAGCTTTATTGAAAATAATAAACTACAAGGTTATGTATCAGATTATTTAGAACTTATTCAAAATAAAACAGGTTTAAAGTTTAATCTTGTAAAGACAAAAGATTTTGGTGAGTCTTTAAAATACGTTAAAAATGGTAAATGTGATATTTTAGCTTCAGCTCAAGATATAAAAGAAAGACAAATGTTTATGAATTTTACAGATCCTTTTTTAACTACTTCATTGGTTTTAATTACTAAAGATAAAACAAATTTTATTGATGATATTTCTATATTAAAAGATAAAAAAATCAGTATTTCAAAAAACTACTCTTTTAACAAAACATTAAGAGACACATATCCTGAGTTAGAGTTTGTGGATGTTAAAAACTTAGATGAAGGAATTGAAAGAATTAGATCAGATGAGTTATTTGGGCATATAGACTTTTTATATACATCTTGGAATAAAATTCATGATTTGGATTTTGCTGATTTAAGAATTTCAGGAAAATTAACTGAGAATGTACCTTTATCAATAGCAATAAATAAAAATAAAATTTACCTAGATACTATTTTAAGCAAATCAATAAAAAGTATAAGTGATGAAGATAAAGACCGTTTACTTAAAAAATGGGTAGCAATTGATTATAAAAAAGAGTTTGATTATACAACTTTTTATCAAATAATTTTTGTACTTTTGATTATTTTGATTATCTTTATGTATAGACAAACATTACTTAAAAAAATGAATTCAACTTTGAAAAAAACAGTTGATGAGAAAACAAAAGAGCTTAAACAAATAAATCAAAATTTAGAAAAGACAATAAAAACAGAAGTTGAGAATAACTTAAAAAAAGATGCTTTACTTACCAAACAATCTAAAATGGCAGCAATAGGTGAAATGCTTCAAAATATTGCTCATCAGTGGAGACAACCTTTATCAATAATCTCAACAGGTGCAAGTGGATTAAAGCTTCAAAAAGAGATGTATGGAAATATTGATGATAAACTTTTAGATGAAACATTAACTAGTATAGTTGAAACTTCAGTTCATTTATCAACAACAATAGATGACTTTATGCACTTTTTTAAACCAAATGAGGAAAAAAGAGTTTTTAATATTCAAGATACTATAAATAAAACATTAAATATTTTTGATTACAATTTGTACAGCGGTAAAATCACAATTGTAAAAGATATTAAAGATATTAAATTAATCAATTACGAAAGTGAATTAATCCAAGTAGTTATGAATATATTAAGTAACTCAAAAGATGCCTTTATTGAAAAACAATTAGAAAAAAGAATTATTTTCATTACAACAAAACTAAATGGTGACAATCTTTCTATTTCAATAAAAGATACAGCAGGTGGAATTCCTGAAAAAATATTAGATAAGGTGTTTGATCCGTACTTTACAACTAAACATCAATATCAAGGAACAGGCATTGGGCTTTTCATGTGTCAAGAAATTATTAGTAAACATATGTGTGGGCAAATTAGTGTTTCAAATGTTGAGTTTGAATATGAAAAAGAAAAATTTAAAGGTGCTGAGTTTGTAATTAATCTTAGTACCAAGTATAATTAATTTATTTTAGAATATAAAAGAATAGATAATGTATAAAAAACAGTTAAAGAAGTTAGTAGAAAACTTACCTAAAAAACCAGGAGTTATGGCAAGGGATAGATTTTTTAATTCTGCAGTTTTAATTCCATTAATAAAAATAGAAAAGAAATATTATATTCTTTTTCAAAAGAGAGCATCTCATATTAGACAAGGTGGAGATATATGTTTTCCTGGTGGAAAATTTGAGGAAAATGACAAATCATATAAGCATACTGCACTTAGAGAAACAAAAGAAGAATTAGGAATTGAATCAAAAGATATAAAAATATTAGGTCAACTTGATACATATGTAGCTCCAATTGGAGCAGTAGTAGAGTCTTATGTTGGAAAAGTAAAGAAAAAAGCATTTGAAAATATGAAAATAGATAAAAATGAAGTTGAAAAAACTTTTTTAATTCCTGTTGATTTTTTCAAAGAAAATAAACCTATGGAGTATACATTAAAATATGAAGTTCACCCTTTTACAATTGATGAAAGTGGAGAAAAACAGATTCATTTTCCTGTTGAAGAGTTAAATTTACCTCAAATGTATCACAAGCCATGGGGACATAAAAAACACAAAGTTTGGGTGTATAAATATAAAAATGAAGTTATTTGGGGTCTAACCTCTGTAATTATAAATGATTTAATAAAGAAATTTTAAAGGATATAAATGAATTATATATTAATAAATCAAGAAAAAATATTTCCATCAAAGGTAGTTTGTATTGGGAGAAACTATGTTGATCACATAAAAGAGTTAAATAATGAAGCTCCTGATTCAATGGTTTTCTTCTTTAAGCCAAACTCTTCAATTTCTAGTAATTTAGTATTCCCTAAAGGTAACAGTTCTTGTCATTATGAGGCTGAAATTTCTTTTATGATTGAAGAAAACAAAATATCAGCGGTAGCATTTGGTTTAGATTTAACTTTAAGGGAAGAACAAAGTAAATTAAAGCAAAAGGGACTTCCTTGGGAAAGGGCAAAGTGCTTTAATAAATCTGCTGTGTTCTCAAAATTTGAAAGTTTTAATGCTAGTATAGATGAGCTAGAAGTAGAACTTTATATTAATGATGAGTTAAAACAAAAAGGTGGTGTTGATTTGATGATAAACAAACCACAAGAAATCATAGATGAACTACTTAGCTTTTCAAACTTTGAAGACGGCGATATATTAATGACAGGTACTCCAAAGGGGGTAGGAGAGTTTAAAGTTGGTGATGTTTTTGTTGGAAAAATATTGAACAACAATAAGACAATTATAGAACAAAGATTTGAAGTTCTTTAAGAGATTAAATTATTTTGTTTTTTTATAAAAAGATTTTTGTGGTTTAGATAAAATCACACAATAATTTAAAATGAGGCTCTAATATGAAATACAATGAATTAACAACGCAAGAGGCTTATGTTATTGAAAACAAAGGTACTGAGAAACCTTTTAGTGGTAAATATAACGACTTCTATGAGGATGGACTTTACAAATGTAAAAAATGTGAAACCCCTTTATATAAATCTCATGATAAATTCTCTTCAGGCTGTGGATGGCCAAGTTTTGATGATGAAATCTCAGGGGCAATAAAAAGAGTACTTGATCCTGATGGAAGAAGAGTAGAAATAGTTTGTGCATCTTGTGATGCTCATCTAGGGCATGTATTTGAAGGTGAAGGATTTACTGATAAGAATACAAGGCATTGTGTAAATTCTGTTTCTTTGAAGTTTGAAAGTAAAAATTGTGAGTGTAAAGAACATGCTGTTGCTTATTTAGCGGCAGGTTGCTTCTGGGGTGTTGAATACCATTTTGAAAAGTTAGAGGGTGTTCATAGTGCCGTTTCAGGATATATGGGTGGACATGTAGAAAAACCTGATTATAACTCTGTTTGTACAGGTACAACAGGACACTTAGAAGTTGTTAAAATTGAGTATGATGAATGTAAAGTACCTTTAAAAAATCTTTTAAAACTATTTTTCGAGATTCATGATTTTACTCAAACTAATGGTCAAGGGCCTGATATTGGAAGCCAATACTTGTCTGCAATTTTTTACGTAGATGAAAAACAAAAATCAGTAGCTTTAGAATTAATTGATGAACTAGAGGATATGAATTTTAATGTAGCAACTTCATTACATGAAGCATCTAAGTTTTTTGAAGCTGAAGATTATCACCAAGACTATTATGAAAAGACAGGGAAGACTCCTTACTGTCATTCATATAGAAAAATATTTAAATAAAATAGAGAAATCTCTATTTTATTTAGTTCCTAAAATATAATAAACTTCTTTGTTATCTAATTTTTCAAGATTGATATTATATTTATTTGCCCAATGACTAACTTCATCATGGAATTCTTCTAATATTTCATCTGCATCATTTTCATCACATTTAATTTTTAAAAATTTTGTAGAGTTAGATAATCCAACATAAGCATTCATTTTTTTAAGATGATCATTTAAGCTAATTAAATGTTTTGAAAATTTATTGAAATCTTTTGTTTGAGATATAACTATTTCTGCTTGTTTAAGAGATGAGTCACTTTTTGAGTAACCTAATTGTGAAAGTAAAACTTCTGGAGATACTTCTAAATGCATATTTTTTCCTTTTTGTAATATTTAATAATATTAGCAAAAAAAATGTAAATTAGGATTAAAAAATGTATATTATATAGTAGAAAACTCTTTTTTCATATTTTCACTTAGAATTCTTAAATTTTTAATATCTACATTAGTTTTAGCATACTTAGTAACTTCATCTAAATTATTATGAAATTTTTTAAAAAAGCCTTTCATTTTTGGGTCGATTTTATTAGTATTATTCACATGGGCAAACTCTTGAATCATACTGATTACTAAGTCATATTTTCCCATAAATACTGCATAGTTTATTGGCAAAATACCATACTTATCTGCTATATTTACAACACTATTGTCATAAGAGTGAATTAATTTAAATGTTTTAGTACAATCTTTCCATACTACATTATGAATAAAGGTTCTTCCTTTATTATCTACACTTTTATAATCTGGCTTAGAGTCAAGTAGAAGTTTAACAGTATGAATAGAACTATTTAGTATAGCTTCATGCACAACAGTGGAACCTATGTTATTTTTTGAGTTTATATTTACACCCAAATTTATTAAACTTTGCATTGTTTTTAAATAAAGCTTTTGATTTTGTATATTAGAAGTATCTGCATTTTTCATTAAATATGAAAGAACATTGTTTTGTTCTAAATCCTTTTGATTTATATCAATACCGTTAGCTTTAAGAAAACTAAATAGTTCAAAGTTATAATTAGTAATTACATCAAAAAATATTGGTTTAGATTTTGAGTTATAGCTATTTAAATTAATATTAGTATTTCTTAGTAGATACTTTAGTAGTTCAAAATAGTTTTTTTCAGAAGAACTCTTTGTGATTAAATGCAAATCAATATCTTTATTGTTTTTATAATGAAGTATCAAGTCAATAAGTTTTTCAATAATAGAAACACCATTCTTATCTTTTGTATTAACATCTGCTTTATATTTGATTAGTGCTTTTATAACATCAATATATTCAAATCCTTTAAAACATGACTCAACTAAAACTGTTTCATGGTATTTGTTTTTTTGGTTTACATCAATGTCTTTAAGGGATAAAAATAAATTTATTAGTCTCTTATCTTCATCTTTTATAGCTTGAAATAGGATATTCTCTTGTTTGTTGTTGAAGTTATTGACATTTATATCAAAGTCTAAAAGTCTTCTAATAACTTTTAAATAAGAAAGGGCAGAAGATGAGTTTTTCTCTTTTAAGTAGTTACTTACTGCATAGCTTAAAACTGTATCTTTATTTTTATTTGTTGAATTTATATCTACATTTTTATTTTTTAGTACTTCTTCTAAAATTTGAACATCTGAACTTGAAACTGCATGGAAAATTATATTATTACCATAGAAATCTTTATTATTAATATCTTTGGTTTTCTCTAATAAATATTTATAAGTTTTACTTTCTGAAAGAATTGCCTCTTGTAAAGCTGTACGATTATAAAAATTTTTATGATTTAAGTCTGCACCTTGTTGTATTAGAAACTTTACAGTGGAAAGGTTATTTGACTTTATTGCATAAAAAATTACTGTCTCTTTGTCTTCTGTTTGAGCTTCAAGACTTAAACCCTTGTTTAATAACCATTTTATTGATTCTAAGTAAGCAAATTTTGCACAAAGATGTAATAGTGTTTCTTTTTTATTAGTTGTTTTAAATAGGTTAATTTTTTCATTATATTGAAATTCTATTTCATCAGGATTAAATATTTTATTAAATAAGGCATTTTTAAAACCTTCTGATGTTGGTTGTTTTTTATTAAAAATATTTTTTAGCATATAAGTTCTTTTATCTAGATATATTTATTATATAATCAATAGCTAAAAATAATTATAAAACTATAAAAAATAAAGGAAAATAATGAGTATTTTGTTAAATATGGCAATGTTTCCAACGGATCAAAGTGAAAGTAAAAGTGAATATGTTTCAGAAGTTATAAAAGTAATAAGAGACTCTGGTTTTACATATCAACTTACTTCTATGGCTACTATTATTGAAACTGAAGAATTATCACAAGCCTTGGATATTATACAAAAGTGTTATGATACTTTGGAAAATCTTGGTTGTAACAGAGTCTACTCTACAATTACTTTTGATATTAGAAAAGGACATGATAATAGATTAAAAACAAAAGTAGAGTCTATTGAGAATAAAATAGGTGATGTATCAAAATAAGCTAGGCTGGTTTTGATCATCAATTCCTTTTAGTTTAAAGGTAAACCTGTGTTCTTCACATCTTCCATGTTTTTTAATTGCTTCTTTATGAGCTTTAGTTCCATAACCTTTGTGCTTTTCAAATGTATAGTTAGGATATTTTGAAGAGATTTCACACATATATCTATCTCGACTAACTTTTGCTAAAATTGATGCAGCACTTACCTCTTGTACTGTTGCATCTGCTTTTATTTTGTGTTGTAAACCACTTATTCCAAATGATGTATTTCCATCCATTAAAAATTCGCTTGCTTCTTCTTTTAATTTTTCCATAATCTCTTTTATTGAATCTCTTAAACAAGCACTTAAACCTTTTTCGTCAATGGTTTTAGAATCTGTAAATACTATATGATATATGCAGTTTTCTTTTATTTCATCAAATAATTTTTCTCTTTTTTTTTCACTTAATTGTTTTGAGTCATTCAGCCCTTCTACAGCAGTTTTTATAATAGCACCTGCAACCACCATAGGACCTGCTATTGGACCACGTCCAGCTTCATCAATTCCGCATAACATATATTACTCCATATTATTAAATAATTTTTAGTATAATAGAACTTTAATTAAAATAGGAAACCCATGAAAAGAATATTAATTGCAATAATAACCTTACTTTTACTCTTAGGAGTATATTTTAAATTTAGTGAAAAAGATACTATTAAAATAGGTTTAATAGGTGGCTTAAGTGGTAAGTATTCAGAGTTAGGTCACTCTTTATTAAATGGTATGAATTTAGCATTAGATGAAGTAAATTTTGAAATTGATGGTAAAAAAGTTGAAATAGTTTCAAAAGATGACAGACAAAAATCAACATTTGCAAAACTTGCAGTAGAAGAGTTTAAACGTGAAAAAATTGATTTAATTATTGGAAGTGGAACAAGTTCTATGACAAAAGTTGTTTTAGAGTCAATGGATGAAGTGTATAATCCAATTTTATTTTCTCCTTCAGCAAGTAGTAGTTTCTTTTCAAAAAAAGATGATAACTTTTTAAGAACACAAGTTTCACAATCAGTTGATAGTTTTCATCAATTAACTAAATATCTAGTTAGTAATAGTAAAAAAAATATCTATGCAATTTATGACTCAAGGAATGCTGCATATAGTGAAAGTTATGCATATAATTTTGAGAAATCATTAATAAAAAACGGTGGTAATCCATTAGTTCAATTAAGAGAAATATCAAAAGACTTTTCATTTATAGTTGAGGATATTAAAAAAATAAAAAATGTTGATACCGTAATAATAATTGCAAATCCAATAGATACAGCAAAGCTATCTCAGTTTTTAAGAATTAATAATATAAACCAAACTATTGTAGGTTCAAGTTGGTCTAAAAGTTCAAAATTACTTGAAGATGGAGGAAAGTATATAGAGGGAATGATTTTTTTAACATCATATGACAATAGTTCAAAAAATAAAAACTATTTAGATTTTATAAAAAAATATGAATCAAAGTATAAAGTTACACCATCAATTTATGCCTCACAATCATATGAAACAGGAAAAATAATTATAGAGTCATTAAAAAAGAACAGCAATTTAAAAGAGTTTAAACAAACACTATTAAGTATTAAAAAGTTCAAAGGTCTTCAAGGAGATATTGAATTTGATAAATATGGAGATGTTAAAAGAGAACATTTATTAATGGTTGTAAAAGATAATAACTATATTGTCATAGAAAATAGAAATTTTTAATAGGAGAGTTTGTACTTATATATGAATAAAATAAAAAGTCTAAAAAAAGAAGTTTTACAATTACTAGTATTTTTTTCAATTTCAGTAATTATCTTAGTAGGGGTATTAACTATTTGGAAACTTTACAGTTCAAAAATTGAAATTATAGAGTACAATCAAAAACTAGTATTAAAACAAGTTGATAAAGAGATAAATAGATTACTTCTTAGTATAGAAAATATTTCAAGTTATATTACAACAAATTATTCAAAAAATGAAATCTTATTAAAAAATCTTGTTGAGACAAACAATAATATCTCTTCAATTTTAATTTTAAATGATGAAGGAATGATAAAAGATTTTTATGCCTCATCTAATTTAAATATTTACAAAGGATTTGATTATTCAAATAAAAAGTATTTTTATAAACTAAAAGAGTTTAGAAGTTCTTATTGGAGTAATGTTTTTTTGTCATCAGTTGATGAAGAACCTACAATCTCTTACAGTTTTAAAATGGAAAAAGGTATAGGTGTAATAATGATTAAGTTAACTGAACTTAATAATTTTTTACAACGATTTAAAAACTTAGATAATACTCATATGCTTAGAGTTTTTGACAAAAGTGGAATTATGATTATAAATCCAGATTCAAAACAGTTTGTTCTTCAAAGGTTTAATGCAAGTTCAACATCTCTATATGCAGATTTAATCAATAAAAAAGAGCCTTATACAGCAGGACTGTTTACATCAATATCAAAAAATGAGCATCAATATGGAACATATATAAAAATTAATAAAACAGATTGGAGTGTTGTTGTAAGAGATAACTATAGCAATATTTTAAACTCATTAACCTCAATAATTGTTTCAATGGTTTTGATTATAATCTTTTTTAGTTGCTTATCAATTTTTTTATCAATTAAAATTTCAAAAAAAATATTTAAGTCCTTTGATCATATGCAATCTCTTACTTCAAAAATTGCCCATGGAGATTACCATGCCCAAGTTAATAAACTTCATTATGAAGAGTTAGATAATTTACTTGATAGTTTTAATAAAATGCAAACAGAAATTGATAAAAGAGAAGATACTTTAGAAAAATCCTTAAATAGTTTTAAGTCATTATTTAATTCAACAATGGAATCAATTGTTCTTTCAAAAAACGGAATAATAGTAGATGTGAATGATGTATCAGTAAAACTATTTAATGCAAAATCTAAAAATGACTTTCTCAATAAAAATATATTTGATTTTATTGAACCATCATTTCACAAAATGGTAAAAGAAAACCTAATCAAAAATACAGAACCATATGAAGTTGAATTAATTAAATTTGATAACAAAAAGTTACAAGCATTAGTTCAGGGAAAAATAATCCAATTTGAAGGTGAAGAGATAAGATTAACAGCTGTTATTGATATCACTGAATTAAAACAAAAAGATCAATTAATATTCCAACAAAGCAAAATGGCTTCAATGGGTGAAATGATTGGAAATATTGCCCACCAATGGAGACAACCTTTAAATACAATTAGTACCTGTGCAAGTGGAATAAAATTTGAAAAAGAGTTTGGTATATTAGAAGATAATAGAGTAGTAAGTACAATGGATATTATTGTGGAGAATACTCAGTTCTTATCTAAAACTATTGATGATTTTAGAAACTTTTTTAAATCTGATAAAAAAGAAGAAAACTTTGCAATAAAACCAGTTGTAAAAAGAGCATTAAAACTTTTAGATGCAAGTATTAAAAGTCATGATATTGAAATTAAAGAAGAATATTTAGAAGAAGAGTTCTATTATAAAGGTTTATCCAATGAGTTTATACAAGTCATAATTAATATCTTAAATAATTCAAGGGATGCCTTTGAATCTAATCATGTAGATAAAAGACTAATAGTTATTAGTGAAAAGATGAAGTTACATAACTATACTTTAGAAATAAAAGATAATGCTGGTTCTATTCCTGAAAACATTATTGATAAAATTTTTGACCCTTATTTTACTACAAAACACAAATCTCAAGGTACAGGTATTGGGCTTTATATGTCACATCAAATTATTGTTGATCATATGCAAGGTAATATTAGTGCTCGTAACATTAGACTTGATGTAAATAACAAAAGTTACAAAGGATCTTGCTTTACTATTTCTTTCCCTTTATAAAACTACTTGACAAAACTTAACTCAAGGTGCTATAATAATTTAGCAGTTTAACTAAAGGAGTGCTAAATGAAAAATATATTTGAAAAATTAACAAATCAAATGGCTGAAACTATTGACTCGTCAATTGCTTTAGCTTTACATAATAAAAATCAAGAAGTGGAGACTATTCACTTTTTATGGGCTTTATTGACAAATACTAATTCTGTATTAAATCAACTACTAAATAAAATGAACATAGATAAAGCTGCAATTGAATTAGAAGCAAAATCATACATAGGAAAACTCTCTACTGTTTCTTCAGTTACGAAAGAGAGTATAAAACTATCAAGAAGTTTTGCAGCTAGTTTAGAAAATGCACAAGGAGTAGCAGTAAAATTAGGAGATAAGTTTATTGCAATAGATACTTGGCTTATATCAAATTTTAAAACAAAAGAGATAAAAGAAGTACTAGGAAAATATGTTGACTTAAATGAAGCAGCAAAAGAGCTTGAAGCAATGAGAGCTGGTGCTACTGTTGATTCTGCTAGTGCAGATGAAAACTTTGATGCTTTAGAAAAGTATGGAATTAACTTAAATAAAAAAGCCATTGATGGTGAGCTTGACCCTGTAATTGGAAGAGATGAACAAATAAATAGAATGATGCAAATTCTAATAAGAAAAACAAAAAACAATCCAATACTTCTAGGAGAACCAGGAACAGGTAAAACAGCAATAGCAGAAGGTTTAGCTCAAAGAATAGTAAATAAGGATGTACCTACAAGTTTACAAAATAAAAAAGTAATTACACTTGATATGAGTGCTTTGATTGCAGGTGCTAAATATAGAGGTGAATTTGAAGATAGACTAAAAAAAGTTATTGATGAGGTTAAAAAAGCTGGAAACATAATTTTGTTTATTGATGAAATTCATACAATTATTGGTGCAGGAGCTAGTGAAGGTTCTATGGATGCAGCAAATATTTTAAAACCAAGTCTTGCAAGGGGTGAGCTTCATACAATAGGAGCAACAACATTAAAAGAGTATAGAAAGTATTTTGAAAAAGATACTGCAATGCAAAGAAGATTCCAACCTGTAAATGTTGATGAACCAAGTGTAAATGAAGCCTTATCAATTTTAAGAGGTATAAAAGAGAAGTTAGAAACTCATCATAATGTAACTATAAACGATAGTGCATTAGTTGCAGCAGCAAAACTATCAAACAGATATATCACTGATAGATTCTTACCTGATAAAGCAATAGATTTAATAGATGAAGCAGCAGCAGAATTAAAAATGCAAATAGAATCAGAACCAATAGCTTTATCAAGTATAAAAAGAGTAATTCAAACTATAAATGTAGAAAAAGAAGCTCTTAAAATGGAAAAGAGCAAAAAAAATGAAGATAGATTAGAAGAGATAGAAAAAGAGTTAGCAAATTTAAATGAAGAAAAACAAACTTTAGAAAATAGATTTCAAAATGAAAAAGAGACATTTAATGCAACTAGCAATTTAAAAATAAAAATTGATGAACTAAAAACAAAAGCACAAAGAGCTAAAAGAGATTCAAACTTTGAAGAAGCTGCTTCAATTGAATATGGTGAAATTCCTACATTAGAAGCAAAAATAAAAGAGAATGAAGAAAAATGGTCTAAAATGCAAGAAGCAGGAACTCTTTTAAGAAACTCAGTTGATGAAGAGTCAATTGCAAGTATAGTAAGTAGATGGACAGGAATTCCCGTAAATAAAATGATGGATTCAGAAAAAAAACGAGTACTCCAAGTTGAATCAGTATTAAAAGAAGATGTAATAGGTCAAGATGAAGCATTAAAAGCAATTTCAAGAGCTATAAAGAGAAATAAAGCAGGATTGAGTGAAGATAGTAGACCAATAGGTTCCTTTCTTTTCTTAGGGCCAACAGGAGTTGGAAAAACTGAAAGTGCAAAAACACTTGCAAGATTCTTATTTGATAATGAAAAATCATTAATAAGATTTGATATGAGTGAATATATGGAAAAACATGCAGTTTCAAGATTGATTGGTGCTGCTCCCGGCTATGTAGGATATGATGAAGGTGGTCAACTTACTGAAGCTGTTAGAAGAAAGCCTTATAGTGTAATTTTATTTGATGAAGTAGAGAAAGCACATCCTGATGTTTTCAACATACTTTTACAAGTACTTGATGATGGACGACTAACAGATAACAAAGGTGTGACTGTTGACTTTAAAAACACAATCATAATTTTAACCTCAAATATAGGAAGTAGTAAAATTATTGAAATAGAAGATAAAGAAGCTAGAAGAAAAGAAGTTTTAAATGAATTAAAAGTTCATTTTAGACCAGAATTTTTAAATAGATTAGATGATATTGTGATATTTGAACAACTAGGACTTGATGCAATTACTAAAATAGTGGATATAATGTTCGATGCAATTAAGAAAAAAGTTGAGCAAAAAGATATATCGATTTCTTTAACTGCAAGTGCAAAAGAGTATATTGCAAAAATTGGTTTTGACCCAGTTTATGGAGCAAGACCACTTAAAAGAGCTATATATGAGATTGTTGAAGATAAGTTAGCAGACTTAATATTAGAAGATGAAATATTTGAAGGTTCAAAGATTGAATTTGATATTCAAAATGATGAAGTGAAAGTAAATATAAAATAAAAGTCGTAAAACTCTTAAGCTAAACAAAATTTAAGTATAGTTTAAATATAATACGCGACTTAATTTGTGAATAGAGGAATATATATTATGAAAAGAACATATCAACCGCATAACACGCCAAGAAAAAGAACGCATGGTTTTAGAATCAGAATGAAAACTAAGAACGGAAGAAAAGTTATCAAGGCTAGAAGAGCTAAAGGTAGAAAAAGATTAGCTGTTTAAGTAAATCTCACCGTCTTAACAATTCAAAAGATTTTAATCGACTTTATAAAAGCGGCAAGAAGTGGCATACGCACACTTTTGTCGCTTTTTTTTCGTCTGATGAAAACTTAAATCTTGCATTTGTAGCTTCCAAAAAAGTGGGAAATGCAGTTAAAAGAAGTGAAGCTAAAAGAAAACTTAGGGCTTTTTGTCTTAAGCATGAAAATAAATTAAAAAATGGTAAATATATTTTTGTAGCTAAACAAAGACTTTTTGAAAAAGATTTCAAATCATTAGAGAAAGATTTCATGTATGCTATGAAAAAACTTCAATTACTCAAAGTTGATGAACAAAATATTTAAATATTTAATACTTTTTTATCAAAAGTATTTATCTGTTATATCTTTCGGGTCATGTAGATATTACCCATCTTGTTCAAATTATGCTGTATGGCAATACGAGAACAATACTTTTTTTAAGGCAACTTATTTTACAATATCACGCATATTAAAATGCAATCAACTTTTTGCAGGTGGATTTGACTATCCTATTGTAAGAATTGTAAAGCATAATAATATTAATTTTAAAAAAATTAAAATCAAATATTGGTTAATACCAATAGCAAATAACAAATACCTCATAGTAAAAAATCGGGAGTGGAAAAACAATAATGATGAATAACAATATGAATAACAATAATGGTATGCAAAAAAGAATGCTAATAATGACACTTGTAGTGTTTGCATTTTTTATCGCTTATGAATTTTTAGTATTAAAGCCTCAACAAGAAGAAAAAGCAAAACAACAAGAAGTTGCTAAAGAACAACAACAAAACAGTGCTCCTGACGTAACAACAGTATCAAATGCACCAGCTGGACAATCAGAAGGTGATATGAACAAATCAATTCAAGCTTTATCAACTAAAGCAATTGGTTCTTCAAATATTTTAACAACAATTAAAACAAATAGAAATATTATTGAAATTGATAAATTAGGTAGAGTAGCTCAAGTTACATTATTAGAGCCAAAATATAAAGATGAAAATGGTGATCAAATTAAACTATTTGAAGCTGACCAATTAAGACCTTTAGAAGTTAGATTTGCTAATACAGATATTAATGATGAAGCTTTTAAAGTAAGTTATGAAACAACTGCAACAAATGTAGATGCAACAACTGGTGCTCAAAAAATTACATTAGTTCAAAAACTATCAGGTCTTACACTAACAAAAAACTTTACTGTTTATCCAAACGGTCATTATGATTTAGATGTTGCAACAGATAAAAAAGAACAATATTTTATTACAAATGGTTTTAGACCAAATGTTTTAGCAGATATGTATGCTGACCATGGTTTATACTTAAAACTAAATGATGGAACAATGGATTTAACTTCTGATGAAGATTTAGATAAAGTTAAGTCATTTACTGGAATTAAATTTGTTTCAAACTTTGATAGATACTACGCAACAGTTATTTATAACTTTGATACTTCATTACAAGTTTCTTTAATGCCAGATAACAATGGAAATCCTCAAGGGTTTGTTCATGTTACTGAAAAGATTGGATTCTCTGGATATATGGGTCCTAAAAACTTTAATGACTTAAAAGCTTTACACCCTGAATTAACAGATGTTATTGAGTATGGTTGGTTTACGTTTATTGCTAAGCCAATGTTTACATTACTTCAATTTATTCAGTCATATGTAGGAAACTGGGGTTGGACTATTGTTATTTTAACAATCTTAATTAAACTTGTTTTATATCCATTATCATACAAAGGTATGGTATCTATGAACAAGTTAAAAGAATTAGCTCCAAAAATGAAAGAAATTCAAGCTAAATATAAAGATGACAAACAAAAACAATCTATGCACATGATGGAACTTTATAAAAAACATGGTGCAAACCCAATGGGTGGTTGTTTACCTTTAATTTTACAAATTCCTGTATTCTTTGCAATCTATAGAGTATTATTAAATGCAATTGAATTAAAAGGTGCAGAGTGGATTTTCTGGGTACATGACTTAGCAGAAATGGATCCATACTTTGTATTACCAATTTTAATGGGTGCTTCTATGTGGTTACAACAAAGAATTACTCCAAATACTATGCAAGATGAAATGCAAAAGAAGATTTTCCAAATGTTACCGGTAATCTTTACATTCTTCTTCTTATGGTTCCCAGCTGGTTTAACTCTTTATTGGTTCGTGAACAACGTGTTTACAATTGGACAGCAATACTATATAAATCAATTATTTGAGAAAAAAAGAGCTGCTAAAAAATAGGAGTCTATGATGAAAAAATTTGAAGCAAAGTGTTTAGAAGAAGCTTATGAGCTTGCAACTAAAGAGTTTGAATGTTCTATTACAGATTTAGATATTGATATTGTTCAACAGCCAAGTAAGGGATTTCTTGGCTTTGGTAAAAAAAATGCAATAATTTCTGTTTCTTCAGGACGAAGAAAAAAAGATTATAGAAAACCAAGAGAGCAAAAGTTTAGAAAAAAAGATATCAAAATTGAAGATGTTTCTAAAAAAATCGAAGATTCAAATAGAATCGACGAAGCAAAAAAGAAACCTAATAATCAAAAAACAGAAAAAAAACTTAACAATGTTCCAAATGTAGAATCAAAAGAAGAGATTTTTGGTAACTTTTATAGTGAATCAGATGTAAAAAATGATGTTTCAAAAATAATAGTAAAAAAAGAGTCTCAAGAAGTTTTAGATGAGATAAAAAAAGGTCTTGATTCTTTATTTGAAAATACATGTTATGGTATTGATAATATTAAAGTAGAATTCTATGACCAAAATACAATTTATGTTGAATTTACAGGTTCAGATTCAGCACTTTTAATTGGTAAAGAAGGGTATAGATATAAAGCACTTTCTTATATTTTATTCAACTGGATAAATGAAAAATATGGTTTAATGTTAAGACTTGAAGTTGCAGAATTTTTAAAAAATCAAGAATCGGCTATTCATACTTACTTAGAACCAGTAATTGAAACAATAAAAGAAAAAGGTTCTTATAAAACTAAACCCCTTGATGGTATTTTAGTTCATATAGCACTTAAAAAACTTAGAGAAGAGTTCCCTGATAAATATGTTGCTGTTAAAACAAATATCAGAGGAGATAAATACGTACTAGTAAATGAGTATAGAAGTAAAGAGCAATAATTGTTAGATGATAATACAATTGTAGCCATTGCAACTGCAAATGGTATAGGCTCAATCTCAATTGTTAGAGTTAGTGGTAAAGATGCTTTACCAATAGCTTTAAAACTTTCAAAAAAAAATGAACTTAAAAATAGAGTAGCTACCTTAGCTACTGTATATAACTCAAACGAAGAACCAATAGATGAATCTTTATTAATATATTTTAAAAACCCTCACTCTTTTACAGGAGAAGATATTGTAGAGTTTCAATGTCATGGTGGAATTGCAATTTCTAATATTATTGTTCAAGAAGTTCTAAAATGTGGAGCAAGACTTGCAACACCAGGTGAATTTTCAAAAAGAGCATTTTTAAATGGAAAAATTGACCTTACAAAAGCTGAGGCAATCGCAAAAATCATTGAAGCAAGAAGTGAAGATGCAGTAAAGCTTTTAGCTAAACAGTTAAAGGGTGAATTAACACACTTTGTAAATGATATTAGAGAAGATTTACTTTTCATGCTTGCCTATACTGAGGTAAATATTGATTATGCTGAAGAGGATTTACCCCTTGATATTTTTGAACAAATTCAAAATAAGCTTACAAATATAAAAGAAAAGTTATCAAATACTCTTGATGCTAGTAAAAGAAGAGAAGGTTTAATTGAAGGTTTTAAAGTAGCAATTGTTGGAAAACCAAATGTTGGAAAATCTTCACTTTTGAATAAACTTTTAAATTTTGATAGAGCTATTATTTCTGATATTGCAGGGACTACAAGAGATACAATTGAAGAATCTGTAAAAATTGGAACTCATATAATCAAAATAGTTGATACTGCTGGTATTAGAGAAGCAAGTGATACAATTGAAAAAATAGGAATTGAAAAATCTATTGAAGCTGTAAATGAAGCTGATATAGTAATAGCATTATTTGATAATAGTAAAGTATTAGATGATGAAGATAAAAAAATATTAAATATATTAGAAGATAACTCACATAAAAAAGTTATTACAATTTTAAATAAATGTGATTTAGAAAATAAGTTTGATGCTAAAACTTTAGGTGACTATATTTCATTAAGCACGAAAGAAACTATTACTCCTTTAGTTAAAAATATTGAGACTATATTAGATTCAAATACTCATGGTGATGATATGACTTTAGTGTCTAAAAGACAAGTTGATGAAGTAGAAAAAACATTTTATCATATAAAAGAAGCAACAACTCCTTTAGAGACAGGAGAACTTGAGTTTTTTGCTTATCATATAAATGAAGCTTTACAATCAATTTCTAATATTACAAGACCGTATGAAAATGATCAAATGCTTGATGTAATGTTTGGTTCTTTTTGTTTAGGAAAATAGCACTAAATGAAAAATAGTTATGACCTTGTAGTTATAGGTTCAGGTGCTGCTGGAATGATAGCAGCTATTGTTGCTGCTAGAAACTCTTTAGATGTAATAATCTTAGAGCAACAAGAAAAACTAGGCCCTAAGTTAAAAGCTACTGGCGGTGGAAGATGCAACTTAACTAATACCTTATCAAATGAAGATTTTATGAATTCATTTGGTAAAAATGGTAAGTTTATGTTTGATGCACTTAAAGAGTTTAATTATGAGGACCTAATTGATTTTTTAGGTAATATTGGAGTTGAAACTCATATCCCCGATGGATTTAAAGTCTTTCCCGTAACTCACAGCTCTTCTACAATAATTAATGCACTAGAGAAAGAACTTGTAAATGTAAATGTAGAGATAGCTTATAATACTAAAGCAGAAGACATAACTTTTAATGAAGATAAAGTAAGCTCCGTAATAACTTCTATGGGTGTAATAAGTACAGAAAAAGTTATTGTTGCAACAGGTGGATTAGGTTATCCAAAACTTGGTGCAAATGGAGATGGTTATACTTTTGCGCAAAATAGTGGTCATAAAGTAACGTCTTTGCATCCTGCTATGACACCACTTCTTACAAAAGAAACATGGGTAGCTTCTTGTAGAGCTGATACTATTGCAAAAGCAGAACTTAGAATTGATATAAAAAAACATAAGAATTTAAAAAAAATAGGGGATTTAATATTTACTAATAAAGGTATAAGAGGACCTGTTGTTTTAGATTTTTCAAGAGAGGTAACTCCTTTACTTGAAAGGTATGGAGAAGTTCCTATTTTAATAAATATGTTAAAAGGAATGAATGAAGAAGAACTTTACTCTTTTATTAAAAAAAGAACCAAAGAGAATCCAGACTTTTCTATTCTGGATTGTTTAAGTCCTCTTTTACCACAATCAGTTATATCTCAATTATGTTTACTAGTTGAAGCAGATTCAACTTTGAAGTTTAAAGACTTAAAAGGGGAAGTAAGACAAGATTTAGTAAAAATACTAATTAGTACTCCTTTAACCATTACTAATCATTTAGGATTTGAAAGAGCTATGATTACAAGAGGTGGAATAAGTTTAAAACAAATAAATCCTAAATCTATGCAAAGTAAACTTGTAAAAGGTTTATATTTTTGTGGAGAAGTTGTTGATTTAGATGGACCATGTGGTGGATATAATTTACAATGGTCTTTTGCTAGTGGTAATTTAGCAGGAAAACTTTTAGACTAATTGAACTTTATATGTTCAATTAGTCTTGCATTTGATTTATCAATTGATGTCCATGATGAGCAATCAAACTCAATTTTTACAACCTCACCCATAAGTATCTTTTCTTTTAATCCCACAAGAGTAACTCCCAGTGCTGTTAAAGATGGATTATGACCTACTATCATTAATGAATCTACATTATCAAATGTATAAGTTATTGATTCTATAACTTCATTAACGAAAGCTTGGAAAAGAACCTCATTGTACATTATATTTTTGTCATAACCAATTTTAGGTGCAACTATTTCAACTGTTTGTTTAGTTCTTATTGCAGGACTTGCAACAATTAGATCAGGCAGAATGTTTTTTTCTTTTAATATTTGTGAAATTTTATTTGCATCCTCAATACCTTGTTTTGTTAATTTAATATCGTAATCATCTGCATCAGGGTTTGAAGTGTCTTTTTGTGCATGCCTCATAATATAAAGTGTTTTCATATAAATACCTATTAATTAATTCTTAATAAATAATTTTAAGTAGTTTTAACTTGAAAAGTAATAAAAAATCAAGAAATTGTAAGAATATTTCAATAGTTTTTCTTTGGATAATCAAAAGATACTAATTTTGCATTTTTTTTATTGACTTCCCTCCAACTATTACAAGATAATTCTATTTCAACAATGCCAGATGTTGGAATATTTTCATTTAATTCAACCAAGTAAAATGCAAGCATATTTAGTGTTGGATTATGACCAACAATAAAAACTTTATCAAAGTCATCATTGATATAATTGACAATTTCTAATATAGTTTTTAATGAAGCTTCATAGAGATGTTGGTCAAATAATATTCTTGATTTATATCCAATATTTTTTTTGATAATTTTTGCAGTCTTTTTTGCTCTATAAGCTGGACTTGAAATTATTAAATCAGGATTTGCATTTTTTTGTTTTAATATATTGGCCATAAAAGGAGCATTTCTTTCACCTCTTTTATTTAAAGGTCTGTCAAAGTCTTCTAAATTAGGGTTAGACCAATCTGATTTTGCATGTCTTATTAGATATAACTTTTTCATCTCTTCTCCTATAGGCTTAAATTATATCTTTTTTTGTATAATTAACAAATATATATATTGGAGACTAATTTTGGGATATGATTTAGAAAAAAAACTTGTAATTGCAATTTCTTCAAGAGCTTTATTTAACTTAGAAGATGAAAACGAAATATTTGAGAAAAAAGGTCTTGATGAGTATTATAAGTACCAAATAGAAAATGAAGATGAACTTATAGCTAAAGGAACAGGTTTTAGACTTGTAAAAAATTTATTAAAAATAAATGATGACTTTCCTGATGACAAGCAAGTAGAAGTAATAATTTTATCAAGAAATAATGCTGCAACTAGTTTAAGAATTACAAAATCAATTGAAAAATATGAACTTGATATTGCAAGATCAGCTTGGAGTGGAGGAAGTGATATTTCTAAATATCTGAAACCATTTAAAGTAGATTTATTTCTTTCTGCAAATGAAATTGATGTACAAGAAGCAATAAATGAAGGGATAGCAGCAGCTAGAATTCTTCCATACAAACAAGAAGAAGATTTATTCTGTACTCAAGTAAAAATAGCATTTGATGGAGATGCAGTATTATTTTCCGAAGAATCAGAAATAGTATATAAAACACAAGGACTAGAAGCCTTTTTAGAGTACGAAAAACAGAATGCAAGTAATGCATTAAAATCTGGTCCATTTGCACAATTACTAAGGGTGATTTCAAATATACAATCAAAATATCCACAAGAACAAACACCTATTAGAACTGCATTAATTACAGCAAGAAACTCTCCTGCACATGAAAGAGTTATAAGAACACTTTCACAATGGGGAGTAAGGTTAGATGAGTCATTTTTCTTAGGTGGTTTTGATAAGTATGAGGTTGTAAAAGCTTTTGGTGCAGATATCTTTTTTGATGATCAAGATGTACATTTGGAAAATACATCAAAAACAACACCGAGTGCAAAAGTACCTTATCATGATAATTCACCTTTAAAAAGAATGTAGCATTTAATATTTATTAATATTTTGATGTTAAAATTATAAAAAACTAAAGGAGATATTTTGGAACAAATAAAAACAGTATTCTTTTTAACTCTTTTAACAGTCTTGTTTGTATTTATAGGATATTCATTTGGTGGAGCTAATGGTATGCTTATTGCCTTTTTACTTGCAGGAGGAATGAACTTTTATGCTTATTATTATTCCGATAAGCAAGTACTTAAACACTATAATGCAACGCTAATTGAGGATACTTCTCATCCTGTGTATAGAATTACACAAAAATTAATACAAAAAGCAAATTTACCTATGCCTAAAGTGTATTTAATACCTGATCATACACCTAATGCCTTTGCAACTGGTAGAAACCATGAGAATGCTGCAATTGCTGTTACTATGGGTTTATATGAGATGTTAAACGAAGAAGAATTAGAAGGTGTAATTGCCCATGAGTTATCTCATGTAAAGCACTATGATATTTTAATTGGAACAATTGCAGCAGTTTTTGCAGGAGCAATTGCAATGATTGCCAATATGATGCAATTTAGTGCAATGTTTGGAGGAAATAATAGACAAGGTGCTCATCCAATAGTTATGATTATAATGGCTATAATTCTACCTCTTGCAGCATCTGTTATTCAGATGACAGTAAGTAGAAGTAGAGAGTATATGGCTGATGAGGGTGCTGCTAGAATGACAAGAAATCCAGCAGGATTACAAAGTGCACTATCAAAATTAGAAAATTATGCGAGAAGAGGAAATGAAATAAACAATGCCACTGAACAAACTGCACATATGTTTATTATAAATCCTTTTTCAGGAAAAGATACTTCATTTAAAAACTTTTTTAGAACACATCCAACTACAGAAGATAGAATTGCAAGATTAGAAGAGTTAAAGTATGAAATTCAATAAGAGAGTTTCTCTTATTGAAATATATCTACTAATTTATCTTCTGTAATCTCTTCTTGTAAAATTGGATAAATTCCTTTTGCAATTAATGAAATTTTTAAATCGTAATCAACATCTTCAAGTAAGAAGTAGTTTGTTTTATAATCATACATTACATCAGGTAAGATATTACATGCTGCTTCTTCTTCATTTTCGAACATTGGATTGTTAATGCAGTTTGAAGATTTTAATTTATAATCTTTGATAAAATAAATCCAAATATATTTTGCAGTTGCGTCTGCATACTCTAGTTTTGTATTACTATTTGAGCAAACAGCAATGTGAAACTCATTTTTAATCTCATGAACTTTTATATTACTTCCAGTAATTAAAGCAAGAGAGATTTTTTTTCTTGCACTTTTTATAATTCTAGCGAAAGTAGCTCTTGATACATTCATTTTTTTTGCTGCATCTTCTTGATACATACAAAATGAGTCCATTAGATGAATAGCTTCAAGCTCTTCATGTAGTAAGATTACATCTTGAGTAGCCTTGTGATCTTTAGGTCCAAAATATTTGGACACGGGTTTTAGTTCAAGTTTTCTTTGAAGTTTTTCTCTAGCCATTAATAACCTTATAGTTTATCTATTGAATTTTATCATAAAAGATTTAAAATATACTTGACATATGCTCAAAAAGTTGTTATAATTCGGTCATATGTTCATTAAGTGATATAACATTCATTCCCTACAAATGAGTAAAATAAGTGTGTGATCTTCTTTTTTAGTGCCCTTTGATGGGTTTTCTTATTTTACAAATTTTATATATTGTATTTGCTTATATGGAGTATATTTTTAAACATCAGTTACAATTAGGAACAAAAATATATAATTGTCTTTTCCCTAGTCATTACTTTTTTTTCACTCTTCCTATTTTGTACTGATGTTTTGAAACTTTCTTAAAAAATCTAATTAAATCCAAGGAGTTGCTATGCATAGAATAGTGTTCCCTACAAATGAAAAAATGAGTTATATCTCAAAAGTTGAGAGTACTTTTATGGACTCTGAATATCTTACAGTTTTACATGTAACTGGACAAAAAATCACTGAAGTTGAATTAGTAAAAAACACTCATCCACATAGTAGTGAAGAAATAATTAAAGAGTGCAAAGAAAATAAATATAAAGTTTTAATTTCACCTGAGGACAAAGAACTGCCTTTGAAAGAAATGAAGAAAAATGGTATCTCTGTTTTCACTACAAGTGAAAGTAAAAATGTATTAAATACATTTACAGATTTTATTCAAGATAAATTAATTAAAAGTGCATAAAAAAAGCGGAGTAAAACTCCGCGGTTCTTTCAACTTAACCAAAGTAAAGAACAAATGAATATTACAAAAATAAACTTTAAACTATACGCAAACAAACAAACTAATTATATACTTTTCTAATATTTTCAATATTACTACTCATATTTAGAAGTATCATATCTGCAATAACAAGTGACATCATTGATTCAGCAACAACACTTCCTCTTATGGCAACACAAGGGTCATGTCTTCCTTTTAGTTCACAATTAACTTCTTCATTGTTAATATCTACTGTTTCTTGTTTTAAAAAAATTGATGGAGTAGCTTTAAAATAAACCTTTACATCAATATCAGCTCCTGAGCTAATACCTCCAAGAATTCCACCACTATGATTTGTTTTAAAACCATCTGCTCTCATTTGGTCATTATTTTCTAGACCTTTTTTACTACTAGCTTCTATTCCATCACCGATTTCTACAGCTTTAACCGCATTTATACCCATCATAGCACTTGCAATTTGTGCATCTAGTCTTTGATAAAGTGGCTCACCTAATCCACTAGGAGCATTTTTTACTTTTACTAAAGCTACTCCACCTACTGAATTATGGTCTTTTTTTGCTTTGATAATCGCTTCTTTTTGAAACTCTTCTTTATTTGCATCTAATGAGTAAATCTCAGAATTTTTAGCAAAATCAAAATCTAAAGTTGATGACCTAATTCCATCAATTTCATAAATACCACTTAATACTTCTATATTAAGCTCTTTTAAGAGCATTTTAGCAATAGCACCAGCAGCAACTCTTGCAGCAGTCTCTCTTGCAGAGCTTCTTCCTCCACCTCTATAATCTCTAAAACCATACTTTTCATAATATGTGAAATCAGCATGACCTGGTCTAAATAAATCTTTTACATTTGTATAGTCACGGCTTTTTTGATTTTCATTAAAAATAACCATTGATATTGGTGTTCCTGTAGATTTACCTTCAAATACACCACTTAGAAGTTCTACTTTGTCTGACTCTTTCCTAGGAGTTGCATAGGCATTTTGTCCTGGTTTTCTTCTATTCATTTCTTCTTGTATAAAAGATTCATCAATTGTTATTCCTGCTGGAACTCCATCTACAATGCAACCTAATGCTTTACCATGACTTTCTCCAAAAGTAGTAAATCTAAATTTGTTTCCAAAACTATTCATTACATACTTCCTTTCAGTTCTTTTATGGCTATTTTAGCAACAGCTTGTTGTGCAAGTTTTTTACTTTTACCTATTGCTTTTCCATATGATTTACCATCAATCCAAATTGATACTTCAAACTCTTTTTTATGGTCAGGTCCATATGAACCTTCGATTTTATATTCAGGAATAGTTCCAAATTGTGCTTGTGTAATCTCTTGTAAAGCAGTCTTATAATCACTAAATAGTACATCTAAATTGATTTGGTCATAAGATCTTTCAAGAAGACTCAATATAATTGGTTTTAAAACCTCTAACCCTGATTCTAAATATACTGCACCCATAATTGCTTCAAACGCATCTGAAAGAATAGAAGCTTTACTTCTTCCTTTATTTCTTTCTTCTGCATTTGATATAAATATGTAATCACCTAATTTAATTTGGTTAGCTAATTTTGTGAAACCTGTTTCATTTACTAAACTTGCTCTTATCTTTGAAAGTTCCCCTTCATTTGATTTTGGGAATTTTTTAAATAAGTATTCTCCAACAATTAAGTTTAAAACAGCATCACCTAAAAACTCTAACCTCTCATTGTTATAAGGCTTTTTATAGCTCTTATGCGTAAGTGCTTCGATTATCAGATCTTTGTTTTTAAACTGATAATCCAAACACTCTTCTAATTTTGAGTAATCACTCATATCTTTCTCCTTTTAATTTTTCAGCTTCAGTCCGTGCAAGTATATCACATCTTTCATTATGAAAATGTCCTGCGTGCCCTTTAACCCAATTTGCTATTATAGTGTGTTTTTCTGAAACATCTATATACTCTTTCCAAAGTTCTATATTTTTGACAGGTTTTTTTGCAGAATTTTTCCAATTATTTTTAACCCAACCTTTTAACCATTCATTAATTCCTTTTACTACATAAGTAGAATCGGAAGTTATTGTTACTTTGCAAGGCTCTTTAAGTGCTTTTAGACCTTCTATTACACCTTTTAACTCCATTTGGTTATTAGTTGTATTATCTTGTGCTCCACTTAACTCTTTTTCATTATCATTGTATTCTAAAATAGTTCCCCAACCACCAGGTCCTGGGTTTCCTAAAGAGGAACCATCACTGTAAAGATTGATTTCTTTCAATTAAATCCTTTGTTAGATTGTGTTTTACATTAAATGTTAATATACTTTGACAGTTTGGACATCTTGTATCAAAAATAGGGTGAACATGTTTACATGAAGTACAAGTAAATTCAAAATCAATAGTTGCTGGGATTTTATGCTCATGATTATTTAGTGCAATCAAAATATCAAAAACAAAATCATCACTATGCTTCAAATCGTTTAAGTATCCTTTTGCATTATATACTTCAATTAAAAATTTATCCTTTGAAATTTTGTCAAAGTTAATATCTTCAAAATTTAAAAACCAAATTAAATCAGTTAGTTTTTTTGTATCAAAAAGGTTAATGTTTTCCCAAAAGTATTCTTTATTATATGTTAAATAAAATTTAGCAATTAGTCTTTGAACAATAGGGTGCTTTTTTAGTAGTATTAATAGTCTATCACTTTTCTTTTCAAAAGATTCTATTGGATCGTTTATAATAATGAGTGTCTCAATAAAAATCTTATCTTTTTTTG
>Ga0193951_1000203_pt1 | contig 27678 bp, 21 predicted proteins | sample BB_2_MG_FD_140370 | JGI IMG/M metagenome (GOLD analysis project Ga0193951, IMG submission 140370) | Microbial mat bacterial communities from the Broadkill River, Lewes, Delaware, United States - BB_2_MG | ecosystem: Environmental > Aquatic > Freshwater > River > Microbial mats | place: USA...
ATGTCCTCTAAGTAAAGCAAATGAAACAATATGTTTATAAAATCGGGGAGATTCAAAAACTGAAGCCAGTATATTTTTCTCGGTTATTTTCAGCAAACGAAATGATTTCACTCGATAGGTGAATTATTTTAACTTATCTGCTGGGTAATACTTTTTTGCACAAGATTATAAATAACGAGCGTTAATGATAAATTATTTTATGCTGGTTAATGTTAGTGAAATTTTTCGAGTGGATAAAAAAAAGGACATCAAATGATGTCCTCTAAGTAAAGCAAATGAAACAATATGTTTATAAAATCGGGGAGATTCAAAAACTGAGGCCAGTATATTTTCCCCGGTTATTTTCAGCAAACGAAATGATTTCACTCGATAGTTGAATTATTTTAACCCATTAAGGTGGAGTTAATATTTTAATGACGATTGAATACTTATGGTTAACAAATTGAGAAGCCAACATTAGGCTTAGTAAATTAGCGAAAATATTTGGTTAACAGTACCTAATGAGTCATATTTAACTCGTAACTTTTGGTTGGTAATTTTTAAGATGAATAGGATGTAGTTGAGATGAGGTTATTGTTAGATAAAAAAAAGGACATCAAATGATGTCCTCTAAGTAACGCAAATGAAACAATTTTGTTTATAAAATCGGGGAGATTCAAAAACTAAAGCGAGTATATTTTTATCTACTGGTCTCATCAAACGAAATAATTTCATTCGATAGTTCAATTACTTTCATTTGTTTGAAATTTATCCATATCATTTATGTTATAAAATCCTCCTTTATCAGCTGTAGCGCATGAAACCGTTAAATTGAATTCAATGTAAATTGCAGACATTTATTGTCACTAATCACTTGTTTTATTAAATTTTTAAATTTGTGATAATTTAAGGCGAAAAACACGCTACCCTAATACAAATTAATTTTGTGAGTACTTTTAATGAATCACCACTACTGGGTTATTGTGAGCTTTGCCATTTTGTCTGTATTAAAATCTGATGCTGTGTCGGCTTTTGACTTTGACTTGAAATCAATACGAACAACTATTTCAAATCCAAGTACCAGCCATACGTTAATATATGATGATTTGGCTAGGATCAATCAAAAAGCACTGTTTATGTTAGAGCCTGTAAACAATCAGCGAGTGGGGGTGTTTTTTGATATTAACGACATTGAAATTGGTTATTCAGCTGATATTTTTAATGATGACGTTGAAACAAAAACACAAGATGTGCTGCTTTCATATAGAAAATTTAAAAACTCTAAAATCACTTTTAACTATCAAACGCTTGAAGGGTTGAAAAGCACGGCTAAAAATTTAAGCGGTAATCAAACAGAACAAATTTTCTCGAAAAATACACGGTCAACTAAGTTTGAGCTGTCTGGGCAACACAATTTTTATACTTTTAATAATAAAGAATCTTTGTTTGAGCATTTTTTTCTTAACAGACCAAAGCTAAGTAATGAGTTTGATGTTGCGCTAAGTATTGTTGGTGCCTGGTCTTTTAAGCATGTATCTCTAGAAGATAAAGATAATATAGTGTTTCAAGCTGATTTTTTAAATTCATCTGCACCAAAAGCCACTAAATTAACGTCTAATTCGTATGGAGTTAGTGTTGGTTCACTCTTATCATTTTCTTTACCGCATAATGTTCATGTATTTGCTGAGTACAAAGTAGGTAAAGGGAATATTCGAAATATAGATCCAGAGCTCGGTTTAAAAGATTCGGGTGACGAAAGAGTCACAGCATATGGCGGTGGTATTTCTTGGACCGCAAGTAATAAAGCGTTAATGGTAGTACTACGAGCTTGGGAACAAACAGGTAGACATATAGACACCTCTTTTGGTGATTTGTCAGTGATTAAGTTTTTTTAACCTTTATCACTGAGGCTATCGCATTTCTGTTTTTGATATTTACACATTAACATCATTGTGTTATCTAACGGTTCAGCCCCTTTAAGTAACGCTTTGTAGTTTACGATGAGTTGTTTAATAACAGTTGCATAGCGCTAAGGTTAACGGTAGTTGAATAGGGAATCCCAACGTTGATCTAAGTGCTTTTTTGCTTGCTCTAAAGGCAGTGCTTGATATTTATCACCCTCAATAGTAATTAACTGCATACGCTCTAGCTTTGCTAGGGCATCAGATATTTCAAAGTCTAGCTGGCAGTTGTATTTATCTTTAAACCAGGTTTCAATTAAGTCATCTAGCTCTGATGACGTTAGTCCTTGCGTATTTATGAGTAAGAAGGTGTAAGCGATTAATGCTTCTTTAAAATCTTCATCTTCAGCTGCATCAATTAAGGTATGAAAAACGCCAGCATTATTATCTAAGTTTTTATAATAAAGATTATCTGATAAGGCTTTCATAAATTTAATTTTTCTATTTTTAAATTTACTCCATTCTTTAAACACAAAGCCAAAAAAAACCGCCATACCTAGGCCAAATGAAATAATATGTTGCTGCGTCATCACGACAGATTCAGCACGCCAACCTAACCAAAATGACAGTAAAGCGGCGAGTAAAATAATAGAAGCACCAAGTTTGGTTACTAATACCACTGCGCCGCCCACTAAAGCTGAAGCGCCAATAATAACTTTATCTATCCGGCGCATCCTTACTTCACTATTAGGGAATAGCATTTCTAAATCAGCTTTTGGCACATTTTGAAAAAGTTTTATTATGGTTGAACTGGGTTCAAACCCTATTGGCTGTTTGTTTTTTTTATCAAAGTAGGCTTTATTTTTAAACGTAATGTAAACCGCGACACGATCGTAATTGGTAAAGTTAATTGTTTGTTTGCGAAGTCCACCAAAGGAAGTAATAGTTTCGCTCTTTTGTGACTCGCCTCGGCGATAAAATACCACTTGTTCAAAGTCATCAAATTCTACTTCTAATCTAACTTTAAACAATGATTCTTCAGTGAGTGCTTCTTGTAAGTCTTGGTCAGTGACCTTTTCAAAGTTAGCTGCATTTAGAATTTCAGCAAAGTTTTCAGCAAAAACTTTTTGGCAATGTTCACGTTGCTCTAAACTAAGATTTTTTAATTGCTGAGTATTGGTATTTGGATCAAAAGGGGCGTAATTATTTTTTAATGACTCAAGTAATTCGTGATAATCAAAGTGGGTAACACTTGATAGAAGCTGGCAAAACTGCTCAAAGGAAAGCTTAGACTTTTCATCAGTTAATGCTTGAGAGCACATTTCAATAATATCTTGTTTTCTAAAAGGGATGAATCGTTCGTTAGCCATAATATAAAGTTGTTTTAAGTGAATGATTAGAGATTAAGGTGATAGTAAAATATAAGAATAATGGAATAAAAAAGGGCGTCTAAACACCCTTTAATAAAAATTACTGTTTATCTTGAAGGCGACGTTTTTTAAAGTCAGAGTTTTCTTTCCATTTAGGCCAGTCATTATTTGTGGCCAACTCGCTAACGATATCAACAATTAATGAAATATCTTGTTCAACACCACCTAAAGACCAATCGCTAGAGTAGTCATCTTCTTCTTTGTGATATTTATGTGCAATATAATCAGGATCAGTATCACCAAGGCTCATAAATAACAAACTTGGTACGCCTTGTTTAGCAAATGAGAAGTGGTCTGAGCGGAAGAACAAACCATTTTGAGGTCTAGGATCAAGTTTTACTTGGCGTTGTTGTTTCGCGGCAGCTTCTGCTAAGTAATCTTCCATCTCTGACATGTTTTTACCATATTGTAATATATAGTCGACACCATCTAAGGCGTTCATACCGTCAATATTCAATAGGCCAACCATCTGTTTTGTAGGGATGATATCACCTCTGGCAAATAACTCTGAGCCGATTAAACCGGTTTCTTCAGCGGTAAAATTAACAAACAAAATAGAGCGTTCAAATGGTTTTATTTTGTGTTGCTCTTTAAGTATTCGGGCAATCTCTATTGTGCCTGCTGTGCCAGTAGCATTATCAATTGCGCCATTATAAATTTTAGGGCCAGTGGGTGTTTGCTTAGTGCCAAAATGATCCCAATGCGCACTGACAATAATATATTCATCTGCACGAGTTGTGCCTTCAAGTAACGCAACAACGTTATTTGATTCTGCATGCTCTATGGTGCTGTTTAGCTCTAGATTAGCGGTTAAATTTAATGGAATCGCTTTAAAGTCTATCATTAACGCTTGTTCTTTCAATGCTTGATAATTTAGACCTGCTGCAGACATCAGTTTTTCGGTTGCATCGTAATGTAACCAACCCATAATAGGTAGTTTGCTACTATTATTAAATTCATCAATTAAGGTATATTTACTACCTGTATTTGAACTTTCTACTACGCTCCAAGGATAGGCTGCAGGTGCAGTTTCATGGATAATAAGAACCGCTTTTGCGCCTTGTCTTGCCGCTTCTTCATATTTATAAGTCCAGCGCCCATAATAGGTCATGGCATTGCCGGTAAATAAAGAATCGTTTTGAGTGGCAAAGCCGGGATCATTAACTAATATAACGACTGTTTTACCGGTAACGTCAATGTCTTGATAATCATTCCATTGGTATTCTGGTGCATTAATGCCATAACCAACAAAAACGATCTCAGATTCAACTAAGGCTATTTTTTCACTGATTTGTTCTGTACGTGCAGTAAAATCTTTACCTGCCGTAAATTCCAAGTTGCCTATTTTCAGCACCATAGCTGGATCTGGCGTTAGTTTTGCCATAGGCACAGGCTGGAAGAATTCACCGTTGACACCACCAACTAAACCAAGTTTTTTATATTCTTCGGCCAAATAATTAATAGTAAGTTCTTCACCAATAGTTAAAGGACCACGACCAGCGAATTCGTCAGATGCAAGCGTCTTAACATGTTTATGAATATTATTAAGATTTACCGTGTCACTATGAGAGGAGAATATGTTGGTTGTACATGCTGAGATAAAAAGCGATAACCCTATAAAGCTTAAGCCTATGTATTTGTTAGTCATTATTAAAATTCATGTTATGGAAAGTTATTAATACTATAAAGTACTTATAGGCACTAGAAAACTAAAATTTTCGTATATAGCAAGCTTTATACATATAGGCATAAAGCTTGCTTTTGCTTTACTAACGTCAATTTTTTGTTGAAGCATACAATGATTAATAATATTAATACTTATAGTAACTTATTTAATGCTAGCTCTTCTGCATCTACAACTACTTCTGAAATAGATGAAATTATCGCTGCTAATAAGCAAGAAACAATAACAACAGAGCAAGCAGGGGAGAGTAATTCAAACTTATTTTTAAGTAGTAGAGCACAAAAAGTTGATTCATTAAGTCGAGAGTTTTTTAATCAAGGTGGACTAAATTTTGATGATATAGATTTATTTAAAGAAAGAGCTTATGAGTTAGGACTGATTTCTAAGCAAGATTACTCTCGTTTAGCAGGAACTGCTTCTGCAGCATCAGATGCAAGTGAAGCAGCAGATAATGCATTACCGAACCAAAGCTTGGTCAGTTATATTAGTGATTTTTTAGTGCGTTTAGATGAACCAGACTCAACTGAAACCGATATCTCAGATGAAGAAAGTAGTGATGAAGATAGCGACGCACTTACCGAATTAAAACAAGCGTTATCAACGGCTAAAACGATTTTAGATGATGTGGAATTGGCCAAAACAGATCCTGATTTTAAAGAGTCTTTAACAAGTACGCTTGCTTTACTTAAAGAGACAATTGACTCAGATTCATTTGATAAAATACCACTTGACGATAGAGCAGGCTTGGCTGAAGTATATAAAGCGGTTGATATTATAGACAAAATATCACCACAAAGATTGAATAATGATAAGCTCAATCAATATATAAAAATTGGTTTAGTGTAGATATCAGTTAGGTTTAATAAAGTGAAAGTTGTTTAAGTGTGGCGAAAATTAAGCTAAATAACAGCTATCTGCTATTGGTTTTGCTATTAACTTTGCTATTAACATAATACGACTAATTTAATCGTTATTTATTACTTCCTTATTTTCGCTCTGTGAGTAATCCTCTATTAGTGGCTTCCTTTATTATTAGTTATGTGAAGTGAGTAACTATTGGTGCAGAATAGTGACTAGCGTCTGATTGTGCTTAATTTGAGTGCGATACGTTGCTATATATTAACGTATTTATTGGGCTCGCGCGGTGATATATGAGTGGAACAATTCTTGCTGTATCAAACTATGAGCTGCAGAGATAAGGATTTCTCTAACAAGGCAGCTCATATTATTCATTAAATGTTACTAGGCTAATGGGATTCTTTATGTATAAATCACTCCTTTATTTATTACTACTTTCTACCTCTATTATTAGTACTCAAGCTTGGTCTGATGATAAGCCCAGTAATTTGACTGTTGATCAAGTAATTGCGTATTTAGGCCTTGAAGGCCACGTTGAAGGTGGTTTTTACCGTCGTACCTATGAAGCTAGTAACACAGCGAAAGTAGCCACGGAAAGTGGAGAACGATTTTCGATGACGTCAATTTTTTACTTACTAAGTGCTGAATCACCGATAGGGCATTTTCACCTTAATAAGTCAGATATTGTGCATTATTTTCAATTAGGTGATCCAATAAAATACTATCTTATTGACCCTGAAGGAAAGCTTAAAACTGTTGTTATGGGGACAAATTTGGCAGCTGGTGAGTTACTACAACTAACAGTGCCTGGTGGTACGTGGAAAGCATCGAAAATAATTGAAGGTGGTAAACAGGGATATTCATTAATTAGTGAAGCGGTATCACCTGGATTTGATTTTGCAGATATGACCCTAGGTTATCAGGCGTTACTTTTAAAAATGTTTCCACAACATAAAGAGATCATTTTACAACTAAGTCCATCTGTTTCCCCTGAATCACCAGTATCCAAGAAATAACGATTGTTACTAGTGATTCAAGTTAACTTAATGTGGGAGCTTTAACTAAAGCGCCTTTTTATATCGACGTGATGCTAAACCAATCATACCTAATGCAAAAATAGCAAATGTAGATGGCTCTGGCACTGAAGTAGTTGAAACATTACCGTTAAAAGTGACTTCGTGTAACGCTATTTGACTACCATTGTTATAACCAAACCGAATAGCATTTCCGGTTACCGAGCCAAAATCTACACTTACGTTTTGAGTAGTCGCTTGATTATTCATTATGCTTAAGGTTAAGCCTAAATCACCAGTCGTACCACTAACTAAAGTTGTCCAGTTATTACCATCAAACACTTCAGCAAAAAATGGAGTTAATAAACTGTAATTTCTAGATATTAATAAATCTAAGCCACTGAAAGTAGTTGTTTCGACAAAATTATAAGTAAATGCATGGTAGCCGAATGTAGACCAATTATATATACCATTTACTTTACCTGTATTACCCGATGAAAATTCATAACCATCAGACAATAATGTGTCAATTTCGCTCAGGTCGGCTGTATTATCGACATAACCCTTTGAACCAGCTAAGTTCCAATTGGTGTTACCCCAAGTAAAAGATCCATCAATATTAGTTAGTTCATAGTCTGCAGAGTTAATAATTCCTGCGCTAGATAATGTACTTAATGGTAATAATCCACTTGTAAAAATAACTTTTAATAATGTAAATTTCATTTGATCGCCCTTACTCATATCGCTTAATTGTGTCTATGATACTCAAGGCGAAAAAGTTAAAATATGGCTAAACTGTCCTATATTCTTTTTTATTAAAATAATTCTACTGTAAATGACTAACATTATTAGGGGGTTGTCTTAAACAGCCTAAAGTCAGTTGATAAGGTTAGCTAGGGTTGGTTGAGGGGAATTGTACCATCTTGAATAACAGTTAATGGCGGCATAAAAGGAATGTTGATATCTAGTTTTGTTTTTAATTGATAGTTAATGCCTTGGTTTTTATTTTTCATAAGGGCACTTATTACTTTAATGCCTTTTAATAAGCTAGTTGAAACCGGCACCATAAAGCGTGATTCACCGTAAGCTTCCGTGGTTGGAATATTTTTAGCTACACCATGGGCTAGGGTTTCGTCTGCTACGTTCAGTTGGTAACTAATACCATTTAGTGGCAATGCAAAATTATTAGGGTTAACTAACTTCAGGCCTATTTCAAAGTTCTGCTCGAAGCCGGTAACAGGCAGCGCTTTAAAAGAAACTATTTCAACACTTGGCTCCTCGTAGGTTAGGTTCATAGTGGCGCAGCCAGATAACAAAAATAAGGTCGCTATGAAAAACAGGTGTATTGGTAGCTTTGTCACTATAGTCATTGTTTGTCCTCAGGAATTAATTTTTTTCAACTTATCATAATACCAATCTCACTAGCTATGTGATCATTGCTACGTATAAAATTGTTCACTTAATTAATGAAACGGGTATAAGACAATAAATTATAACATAGGAGTGATTAGTACTCCTTTATTAGGTTATACCAATCTCACTAACTATGTGAGCATTTCTACTTGTTAAAATCACCAACTACATCGTTATTTATTTAATAATGAGCACAACTCGTTATTGAAATAAATGCTTTGTATTTGGCAATTTCTTCCACGTATAAAATAGTTCACCTAATTAATGAAAAGGGTATTAGTAAGATTATTTATAAAAAATGAGTGTAATGAACCCTTGAAATTTAAACTGAAACTGAAATTTTTTAAGCCACGTTTAAAGCTTATTCGATTTAAAGCGTGGCTTAATTGACTCAAGAGCTGAGTATTATTACTTGTTGTTAACGATTATTGTCGCTTGTGTTTGACCGTCCACAAATGTGCTAATTCTAAAGCGATTGTTGCTGCGGCTAACGCGGTAACTTCACTATTGTCGTAAGCTGGCGCTACTTCAACTACATCCATGCCGATAATATTAATACCTGATAAACCTCGTAAAACCTTTAATACTTTATCTGTACTCATGCCACCACATACAGGCGTACCTGTGCCAGGTGCAAAGGCAGGATCTAAGCAATCAATATCAAAGGTTAAATAAACCGGCATATTACCCACTCTGTCTTTAATTAATGTTGTTATTTCATCAACACTTATATCATTTGCTTGCATAGCATTTATGACAGAAAAACCGTGGTCTTTTGATCTGTAATTCGTGCGAATACCTACTTGAATAGATTTATTTCTATCAATTAAGTTTTCTTTAGGCGCATGATAAAACATAGTGCCATGATCATAACAACTACCATTGTTGTATGTATCAGTATGAGCATCAAAATGTATCAGTGCCATAGTGCCAAACTTTTTTGCATAGGCACGAAGTATTGGCAAGGTGACAAAATGATCGCCGCCTAGCGACAACACGGTTTTATCCGAAGCAAGCAACTGGCCAACAGCCGTTTCTACTTGCTGACAAAAGTGTGCCGAATCGCCAGGAGAAAAAACCAAATCGCCAGCATCAACAATCTTACAATGCTTTAATAAGCTAAAAGGCCACGGAAATCGTTTTCCTTCCCAAGCTAAATTTACCGATGCTTGCCTAATAGCGCTAGGCCCCATGCGGGCGCCTGAACGTCCCGTTGTTGCCATGTCAAACGGTAAGCCTAAAATTACAATATCGGCAGCTGATTTTACCGGGTCTTTAACTAAAGGCTGGCGCAAAAAGGTCATCGCATTTGAGTAAATAGACCCATCGACCTGATTAAAAATATTTTTCATTATTTGTCTCTAAAAATATAGACGCTACAAGTGTAACCTTTAGAAATCTTCAAGGTAGGTATAGCCTTTTAAGCCATCAACTAACTCTTTAAATATTTCATCACCTTCACTTTTTGATAACCTAGCTTCGATAAGATCGGCATAAGTTTGTTGAAATAATTTTGCATCTAAATGCACATAATTCAGCATGTCTTCAACGGTATCACCTTCATTTATTTCGGTAATTTCGGCTTCACCATCGTCATTTACAACTATTACTGCGCTATGGGTATCACCAAATAAATTATGCATGTCACCTAAAATTTCTTGATATGCACCGACTAAGAAAAAGCCGAGTAAATATGGCTCATCTTCTGTCCATGCTGGTACAGGTAAGGTGTGTTCAATACCTTGTCCGTCAACATAGTGATCAATGGTGCCATCAGAATCACACGTAATGTCTAACAATACTGCACGTTTTTCATGGTACTTTTCTAAGTTATTTAATGGTAGAACCGGAAATACTTGATCAATTCCCCATGCGTCTGGTAATGATTGAAATAAAGAAAAGTTCACAAAAAATTTATCTGCTAGTTTTCCTGTTAAGTCATCCATTATTGGGCGATGGAAGCGGTTTTTAGCATCCATTAATTGATTTAATTCATAACACACGCGTAAATTAATTTGTTCAGCCCAAGCACGCTGAGTTAAATTCAACAGGCCCATTGAAAATTGGCTATGTACTTCTGCTAAATCACTTTGTGTGTCGTGATAAATTTCAATTAATGCGCGATCATCGTTACGATCGTTTAATTGTTCTAACGAATGCCACATATTATTTAGTAAAATAGATTCATCTGGTATCGGTGCTTGTATGTTTTCTGGTTCATATGACTCAGCGCCAATAACATTAGAAATCAGTACTGCATGATGCGCGGTTAATGCTCTACCTGACTCTGAAATAATCATGGGCATTGGTTGATCATAGCTTTTACAAATGTCACCAATAGTGTGAACAATATTATTGGCATATTCAGCTAAACTATAGTTCATAGAGTTATGTGATTGGCTACGTGTTCCATCATAATCAATAGCTAAACCACCGCCAACATCCATACATAACAAGCCTGCACCAATACGGCGAAGCTCACAATAAAAGCGTGCCGCTTCACTAACACCTAACCTAATGTCTCGAATGTTGGCAATTTGTGATCCTAAATGAAAATGCACTAGCTTTAATGCATCAAGCATATTTTCTTGTTTGAGAATTTTAACAACGTTGAGTACTTGTGACGCTGATAAACCAAACTTTGATTTTTCACCACCACTTGCTTGCCATTTTCCTTTGCCTTGTGATGCTAAACGCACACGTATTCCCAGGCGAGGTTCTACATTCAACTTTTTAGCTTCGGCTAAAATCATTTCAAGTTCAGACATTTTTTCTAGCACAATATGTACTTGATGTCCGAGTTTCTCGCCGATTAACGCTAAACGCACGTATTCTCTATCTTTGTAGCCATTACAAACAATAACCGAAGACACTTTTTGAGCCATTGCTAAAACAGCAAGCAATTCAGCTTTACTGCCAGCTTCAAGCCCCAATTGAGTGTATTCTTTGTTATGTTGGCTCGCCAAAATTTCATCGACAACCTCTCGTTGCTGGTTGACTTTAATAGGGTAAACCAATAAATATTTTTGCTGATAATCATATTCATCTATTGCTTTATTAAACGCTTCACATAGGCTATGAATGCGATGATGAATTATTTGTGGAAATCGCACTAAGGCGGGTAGTGTTAATCCTTTATCTTCAATCATTTTAGCAATACTATTTAAGTCTACTGTGTGCTCTTGATTATCAACTTTAGGTGCAACATATACCTTGCCTGCATCATTGATTCCAAAATAGCCCTGACTCCAATGACGTACGTTGTAATGTGCGCGTGCGTTATCAAGATTATCTTTATTCATTCGTTTTCCTTTAGCCTTGCCATCTAATAATAGTAAGGGAATTAGTCATTGGTAATTGGGGCGAATTAGAATTTAACAGCCGTTTAATGTCAAACAAAAAAAATGATTATGAATAACCATTATTATTGATTAGTACGAGATAGCAGAACGTTGTTATTAATATTCTCTTTATGGTTTTCTAATATTTTTAATGAAACGTTTATCCATTTTATGATGTTTTTTTATTTTATAAGCATAAATATATTGGATTACAATCAAAATGATACTCTGATCGAGTTGTTCTTCTTAAATGCCTACTTCTAGAATAAAGTTAGCAGGCTGGTGATTTACTGGTTGGGCCAGTTATGTCGAGTTATTTTACAATTTTATTTTTATACGTTTTTTCAAATTACTATCTACTTGAATTTTAGATGTATTACTGCAGCGGTATATTTATTGCATTGTTAATATATTGTTAGAAATATGAATATAATTTAAAAGGAATAAAAGTGAAATTTAAGATTTTAAATACAGTGGTTGCTGGATTGATAGTACTTGTTAGTGGAGCTGCTAATGCAGGTATAATTAATTGGAGTGAAGTGCAAAATACTACTGATTTTAATGATGTATTTAATTTAGGTACTACTGTTGAAGCGATTAATGCGACAACTACAAACTCTGGAAGTGTTACAGTAAATGGTGTTGAATTTGATAATTCTACATCTTTATTATCTAGACGTGGTTTTGTTGGCGCATTAGATGGTTCATCAACCGATGATTCAGGTTACGATGCTTTCCTCAATAGTTTTGATTTTGGAAATGGATCTGACTTAACGGCATTGACTATTGGTGGCGGTAACTTGATCGAAGGCGTAGCTTATTCTATTCAACTATGGCTAACTGATTTAAGACCTCAAAGTCGTGAAATGTATTTTGATGATAGTAATGGTAATAGCTCTACATTGAATGCTAAAGGTAATGGACTTGGCCAATATGTTATCGGAGAGTTTACTGCAACAGGTAACACTCAAGAACTTCGTTTAGATGCTCTGAATTCAAGTAATGCTCATATAACTGGTTACCAAATTAGATTATCTGCACCAGCAGCAACAACTGTTTCTGAACCTTCAACACTTGCTATTGTTGCATTAGGTTTGATGGGATTTGCTTCTCGTCGTTTTAAGAAAAAATCTTAATAATTTATTTAAATAATTAGAAATAAAAAAACATCAATTGTAATGATTGGTGTTTTTTTATTTTTGATCATTGATAGTTAGAGTATTTTTAGTAAACAGCCCGAGCTCAGTATTTTATGTTTATTGATATTTCTCTATGCTTTTCGTTATGTGTAGAATAACAAAGCCTCAGCATTTCTGCTGAGGCTTTGTTTGTAGAACTATGCAAGTTAATTTTACTATGATGTTAGGATAAATAGCTATTAAAGAAACATATATTAAGCCGAGTTTAGCTTATTTAGTCTGAGGGGCTCTAGCATTACCAGCGGTTAAGCGACTAAATGTTACTTGAGTATAGTCGCCATTTGCTTTATCAGTAGCCCAATCACCTGTGCCTGGACATGCTGGATAACGAAAGCTAGGATCGTCTTTAGTGCTACATTGATTGTACGCACCTGCTTTAAAGAAGTTTGCGTCGCCCGTGTAACCATTTGGGTGGTCACGTTCATCAACGTTGCCGTAAGCATTTATATTATTAGTTAAATCAATGGCGTAGTTTACTTCTTTATGACGAGCTGTTGTAAAGGTTAAATACATGGTGTTTTCATATATATTTACTTCATAACTAAACTCTTCATTAAGTGCAATACCTTCATCGCCAGGATTCGAAGTATCAAGCCATGCTTTACCCCAAACAGGGTAAGCAATATCTGTTCTTTGAGGATTATCTTTTTCTAAGTTCAGTTCATAAGTCCAAAAAACAGAGCCATATTCATGATTTGGTAGCTTTTTATAATATATTTTTAAGGGCTCGTTACCGTAGCCATAACCTTCACCTTCTGCGATCCTTCTGGGATCTTGTGATGCATGAACTTGGCCTACAACGACTGAAAAGGCGGTCGGCTTATCAGCATATTTAGCTCTTTTTGAAACATGATTAACGTTAAGTGTTGCTTGTAAATTACCGCCAACTTGTGCAAATTCACTCGCCTGTTTATTTGCTTTTAGAGCGAAATTATTAGCAATGGCATACTTCTCACCTTGCTCACCGCCTAACATATGATGTAATTCACTACGAGTATTGGTTGAATTCACCGACGTAATTGCTTTATTTGGCGCGGCAAATACCAAGTTACCATCCTCATTTATATAAAAATAATCAGGGTGCTGGTAGGTTTGTAGCTCTTTTACTTTAATTAGATCAACGACACCGTCGTTATCAACATCGGTAGGTGTGTTTATTTGCCAGTGAGTTAAATCGAATTTTTCAGCAGGTAATATAAGGCGTTGCTCATGGGAGTCGCTAGCAGTTCCACAGCCGGTTAATAATGTACTAAACCCTAATGTACTAAGTGTTATTAAACTATAAGGAGATAATTTTTTTATTAAGTTCATAATCTATACTCTATTTATTTATCGTTAATTTTTATCGTTATAGAAAGTAATCTAAAACATTTTTAAATAAGTGTTCTGTACTGTAATCAAACTACTGATTAACCGGTTTATTCACATGTAAGCGTTTCGATATGGTGTTAATTATTTCATCAGGGGAGGACTGTATATCAATTGTCCAACCATAATCTGGTAATTCAAGCGTTGCTAATTGTGAGTCTAACAAGGCCGAATTAAAGAAGTGTCCTATTCGTGAATTTAAGCGCTCTATAAGTAGTTCGCGTGAACCATGCAAAATAACCCAATATATTTCTTCTGTGTATTTTGATGATAAGATCTTTCGATAAGACTCTTTTAATGCAGAACAAGCTAGCACAGCACCACGATTAGCCCCCCATAATGCTAACTCAGTGGCAAGTAATTCAAGCCAGGGTTTTCTATCGTTATCATTTAAAGCAATACCTTCTTTCATTTTTTCTAGGTTAGAGTGCGGGTGGAAGTCATCTCCGTCAAAAAAAGGCAGCTTCAATTTATCTGCCAATAGTTTGCCTATTGTCGATTTACCAGTGCCTGAAACACCACAAACAATAAATATCATTCTAATGCTCCTTATTGACCCAGTAATGCAAGAATGCCGTTATAGGAAATAACTACTGAGAATAAAAGTGCAAAACCCAATACTAGATTAAGTAAATAACCCGCGGCATGCTTACCCATTAACTCTTTTTTGTTGATCATCAATATGATCCCAAGGATCACTAAAGGAAGTATAAATACATTAAATACTTGCGTTAATAATTGTCCTTTAACAGGATTAAAACCGAAGACAGGAATCGTCAGGGCGAAAATAGCGGCGATACCTGTAATTATTCTAAATTGTTTCGATTGAGTGTCGAGCTTGCCAGAGCGATAATCTTCTATTAATAGTGGTGCGATTAACATACAAGGAAATACCGAAGATAAACCGGCAGCAAGTGTGCCGAAGAAGAATACGCTAAGCGCTGCTTTGCCTGCTATTGGCTCTAAAGCACCAACCATATCAACAACAGCGGTTACTTTTTTACCGTCATGAAATAAAGCGCCTGCGGCAACAGCCATCACGGCTGCACTAATAATAAATACTAAGACAGCTGCTACAATGGCGTCTTTCTTTTGTTGTTTTCTGTCTTCAATAGTCCAGCCTTTTCCTTGAATGAATAAAGGTCTTGAAAGAAATGTAGCTGCGGCCATGGTTGTGCCTACGAAAGCTGCAACCATCATTTTTCCGCCCTCTACGTCTGGTATAGCAGGTATAAGGCCTCTTGCTACTTCTGCTGGTAAAGGATGAACTACAAACAGTGATAAAACGAAAGATATGCCCATACAAGACACAAAAATAACCAGAATCTTTTCAAACAGTGAGTATTTCCCAATAAGCAATATCGCATACATGATGCTGATTACAGTTACTGCAATAGCTAACACAACGCTATACTTGTGAGGGATTACATCAGGAAAGTACATGGCAATCATTTCAAAAAGAATATTAGCGGAAATCCCTAATATACCAACCAATGAATTCCATTGGCCAAAGGACACTCCTATAATGATAAGTATCGCCATAGGCTTGCCATATTTAAGGTGTTTTTTAAAACTGTAAAGTGCTGTTTCACCTGTTACTAAAGCGAAATTACCATAAGCATAGATAAGTACGCCTGAAAAAAGACAACTGAGTAGTAAAACCCATAATAATTGCATTCCAAAAGTACTGCCTGCAACTATCATCGCGGTAACGCTACCAGTACCTATGGTATATCCAATTGCTAAAAACGCAGGTCCAAAACTTAAAATATTTCTTATTAATGCTGACAACTTTTTCTCCCCAGAAATTTAAACTAATTATTATTCGTGTGTAGCTGCTGTATACAGCTAGCTTGTTATTGAGCTCATTATAGTTATTGATTCAATATTTTTTATATACTAGTACCCGTCATATCATTTGCGGGTTTATCTCTATTTATATAAATTTATTTTCATGCTTTATTTAAAATCCACTTTCTTCTGCCATTTTTACTACACCCACAGTAAGAATAATATTAGCGAATCGACGTTGTTCACCGGTTTGAATAATTAGTGTTGTAGTTGGTTCACGTATTTGGTCGTAAAAAGTCCAACGCTCCATTGTATTCCAAGTTATGTCTCCTAATAATTTCTGATAACTCTGATGGATTTCTGCATCTGCTTCTTCAGGTTTCTCCATAACAATAGCCCCCTGAATAGGGCAAACTTCTAATATACCTTCAAGCACGGTTAGTGCATCTAAAAGCCCTGGGCGAAAATTAAGGTGGACGGTTGTTGAGTTAGCTCCTGTCATAGCACCTACTGGTAAGTTACCATCAGCAATGACAACTTGTGCAAAATGACCTGATCGCGCTAGCGCTTCCAAAATTGTAGGGTGTATTACCGCTGTTTTTAGCATTGTTTTATCTTTAGTAAAGTAGCAAAAATAATAAGGCTAGATCTAAATGATCTAGTCTCAAGAGCGTTGTACAACTATTACATGTTGTAGACGCCACCATTAATATCTAGTGTAGCTCCGGTAATAAAACCATCATACTCTGATGCTAAATACAGTACTGCCCGCGCAACATCATCAGCATTACCAGCTCGTTTAATTGGAATACCTGTAATGGTTTCATCAGCTGATGCTTTTGTTGTATGTGTATTATGGAACGAAGTGCCAAGGATGAGCCCTGGAGCTACAGCATTTACACGTGTACCTTGAGGCCCAAGTTCAGCAGAAAGTGCACGCGTTAAAGTAAGGATTGCGCCTTTGCTAGTAGAATAGGCTAAAGAGCCTGGATGACCACCTTTACGCCCAGCAAGTGAAGCTAAATTTACAATACTGCTGTTTTCATGCTTAGCAAGGTAAGGCGATGCAGCTCGCGTAACGAACATCATTGAAGTAAGGTTAATATCCATTACTTTGTGCCAAAACTCTGCGTCCATATCACTTAATAACCGTCTTGCCACAAGAGAGCCTGCATTATTAATAAGTATGCTTAAACCACCTAGGGCTGCTACCGTTTTTTCAACCATTGAATTTGCATCGGCTTCTGTGGTTAAGTCGCCACTTATCGCAATAGCTTTTTGTCCTTTGCTGATTGCATATTCAACTAATTTGTTAGCAGTATCAGCACTAGTAAAATAGTGGATAGCAACGTTTGCTCCGCAATCAATAAAATGTTTTGTGATCGCTTCGCCAATGCCTTGCGCGCCTGCGGTTATAAGAACATTTTGTTCTGTTAATTTCTTGTTCATGTAATTCCTAAATAGTAAGGTCGTTAATTTTAATCATACTTATCATGTTGCCTTTACTTTCATATAGATAAAGACAACATGAATAAATTTAATATTCATCAACTATTTGTAAGTAACGTTTTCCGCTTTATAGCCACTATTGTTAGTTTGTATTTTTCCACTATTTTTCAAAACCACATCTTTGATTACTGTAACTGGCTCGCCGTTGGTTAAGAACAGTTCAAGTGGTGCACTGTTATTCCACGTTGTATTTGAAATATTTAATTTTTGTACACCATGAAAATACATTGAAGCGCCAGATCTATGGGTTGGGCCTTTACCAACATTCGTTAGGGTGTTGTCTTTAACCGTCACCATTGGTCCAAAGGTGCTTTCATCAGTGCCGCCGCGATAAACTGTAGCAACCTCTTCTTTAATATCTTTGAAGGTGTTACCTGAAATAGTTAAATTTTCAACGCTATATACGCCTAAATCATCTACTTCTCGGTTCATTTGAAGAATAGCGCCGGTAATATTGCTAAACTCAGAATCTAAAATGTCAATGCGATCTGCAAAAGTGCCCGCATTCGCTTTAAAGAAGTAGAAGTAACCATTCACATCAAGATCTGTCACCTTGATATTACGTACTAGTAAGTTGTAATTAATATTCATTGAAGTACTACTTGTGCTAATAATGCTATTACCTTTGTAATCTGGCGATTCAGCACCATCAAACCAAAGGTTCTCAACAGCTAACGCGCCACCATTTTCAATATTAATAAAATTAGGCTTTTGTGAACGAATAATAGGTTTTTTACCTTTAGCCGCCATAAGTGTGATTGGATGACGCACTTCAACAAATTTTGTTAATAAGTATTCACCACCGTTTTCTAGTAATAAAACATCACCAGCTTTACTTGCTTCAAGTGCTGTTAAAATAGTATTCGTTCCAGATTTCACCTTGATTGTATCGCCGCTATTAAATGCAACTGATGTTTCATTTTTAGGATAGTAGTTAGTACCTACTTCGTCTTTAGTTACAGGTAACTTAACTTCACCGAAATTAATTTTATCCAATAACGCTTTAGAAGGAGATTTAAGGCCATATTTATTAACGGTAACTTTGTAAGGCGTACTAGCAAAACCACTTTTAATTGGTGTACTTGCTTCTTCGTTTAAATAATTACCTTCAAAGTTAATGCCTGACATATCGTCATATAAGGTAAATGGTGAAAGGTTCGACTTACCTAAAATGATATTGCCTTTAAACTCAGATGTTGAAGGTGGTGCTGAACGCTCTTCATCTGCACCTGCGCCAAGCTCAATATAATCGCTATCGATAACGATATTGTTATTCATTGATGAGTCGATAACCGGGTCGTAACGGTTTGGTGAAGAGTTTGGCACACCATTCATAATAACTAAGGCACCGCGTAATCTTTTACCGGTTAAGCCATACATGTAGTTATTACTTACCGATTGGCTTTCATTGATAATTCTAATACCACCAGTGTTAGGTTTATGATTTCCTAGAAAATAATTTCCTTCTACTTTTGTGAAGTGGCCATGGCGCATAGTAAGCGTGCCTTGGGTTTCAAAGAATACGTTGTTGATTAGCGAGTTGCCGCTTGATTTGTTCGATATGATTTCGTGTTCACCGTTAGTACGGTCAAAGTAATTGTAGCGTGCTGTGGTATTTGAATACTCGCGAGAAAAGTGGCTAGTGCCAATACGTAAGGTTTCACCACCATTTGCGCCAAGTATTTGTCTTGGCCCAAAGTAGTTGTATTCAATAATATGATTATTTTTACGGCTGGCTTCAGTATTCATTCTGACAGCTAAAGTAACTCCTCGATTCCTTTTATTAATTAGGGTGTTATGATCAAAACGGTTGTTTTTACCATACATAGCGACCCAAAGATCAGACATGGGACGATCAGTCGTACTAAAGTTATCGATGACGGTATTCGTTACTCTTGAGTTATTCGCTAACTCATCATTAGCGGTTCTAAAAGAAAGTACCTCACCTGTAGGTGTGTAGCCATCTTTAAAAACTAAGCCTGAAATTGTAATGTACTCGCCTGAAAATGCTAGATTAGAGCGACCCGTTATAATTACTTTACCTGGTGTTTGCGCTTTTAATTCAACTTGTTTGTTTGGTAAACCTTTCGCTTTAAAAATTAATTCTACGTCAGACCAAGTACCGTTTGCGAGAATAACTTCACCGCCAGGTTTAACGTTAGCAACAGCTTTATCAAACTCTTTTATGTTCTTTACCAGTTCAGCGTTACTTATTTGCGAATAAGACAATAGCGCAAAAAATAATATAAATGGATAAAAATGTATTGGAGAGTTTTTTAACATATTTATTCTCTTAACTTTAATTGTTTCTGAAAAAATATTGCACCACCGGTTAATTGAAACAGGAGGCGGCATTATTAATATTTGAATGACGTTAACAAGGCCCTATTTACGATAAGGCCTTGTAGTATGAATTAGAACTTAGCACGTACACCAATAGTGAAACGGCGATCGGCTTCACTGTATAACCAGTTGCTACCGAGTTCTGTTACTTGACGGATTGGTTCACCCGTTAAGTTAACTGCATTTGCTACCACGGTAATATGCTTATTAATATCGTAGCTAGCAGATACATCGAACTGACCGCGTGAGTCTCGATAATTGTTACCTAAGGTTGGATCAAAGTATGGCGAATCAGGATCAGTACGGTTATATACGCCTGTTGCTAATTGACCTACAGGGCGTACACGTTTTTCATCTTGAGTGTCTAGGTATTTGTCACGCCAGTTATAGGCTAAACGAACTTGGTAACCTTCATGTTCCCAGTAAAGTTGAGCGTTGAAAGTATGATTAGAAATATCTTCTAATGGATTTCCATTAGGTTGTTCACTGTCTGCATAGGTATAGTTAGTGCTAACACCTAGACCAGAGAAAATACCGGGTAAAGAACTAAACTGTTGTTGATAAGCTAATTCTAAACCGACTATTTCGCCGTCACCACCGTTTACATCTGTATTAACCACTATTCCTGTTAGGCCAGCATCTCTTTGACCTTCAACATAGGCAAGATCTTGAGCTGAAGTTGCATAGGCAACATTAGCTTGGCTTACACCCGCAGAATCAAGAAGACAAACGTTTACATATTCCGTAACGTTTTGTCCTGTAACCGTATCTGAATCTGCAACACAAGAACTACTACTTACCGTAAAAGAATTTACATCTTTGTAAAAGATTGCGGCGGAAACAAGACCACCTTCACTAAAGTAATGTTCAAAAGACAGGTCGTATTGAGTTACTCGGTAAGGGTCTAGTTGATAAGAGCCTTGACTACCGGTTACTAAAGAATTATCAACATTTAATGCTGGGCTTAATTCACCAAATTCAGCACGACGCATTACTTTTGCAGCAGCAAAACGAACTAGGCTCTCGTCTGATAGATTATAGGTAGCATTGATACTTGGTAAGAAGTCAGAATAGTCATGGTTAGCTGATTGATCATAAGTATTTGATGTTAAATCTGTAGTGACATAACGTGCACCAATAATCGCTGATAAATCACCAAAGTCTAAACTAACTTGCGTATATAAGGCTTTTGTTTCTTCTTCTATTTTCGCATAAGAGCCAGTGTTACGTACCATGTTATCGTCAAGTGTACCTGTTAACTCGTGACTGCTTCCTGCAAGCATTTGTTGTACTTTGTTGTAAGTGCCATCAATGTCATAAGCTAATAATGCACCATCATAAACATAATAATCAGTTAAGGCGTTATTACCTGAAATACCACTTTGTTCAAATGAGTTACTATGGTTAATTGCTTTAAAGCCACCATAAGCGCTATTAAAATCACCTACCCATGTTGGTGTGATTACACCATCATAAGAAACACTGGTTTGAAGATTCTTAAGTTCGCTACCGTTATTTCTTAAGTCATATCGGTCAAGTTCATATTCGCGATCAGTTGTTCGAATACCTGCCTTGATTGATGAGATAAACTCTAGGTTACTGAATGGTTCAGCGTATTCTACGTCGAAACGGATCGCTGTCTCTTCGTTATCTTCAAAGTATCTTTGGTGAGTAAATTGGCGAATAGCTAAATTATTAGGATCTAGTAATGCATCTTCATCAGAGAACGAAATACCGGGGACTTGGTTGCCATCACCCGTCATTGTAATCGTAAATAAATGTTCTGTGATTGTTCCATCAGCATCATATTGTTCACGAGAAATAGGGCGTAAGTTAAATTCAGAATTACTACGTAAAGATTCTGATTTAGCGTATGAAATTTCACCCGATATCTTTAATTTGTTTGTTACTTGAAATTCGCCACCTAGTGCATTTGATATTGATTCATTGGTGGTGAAATCAGCCCAAGTTTTAGGTTGAACAAAAACGCTACCTGAGCCAAAATTATTAAGTTGACCTTCAGCGTCACCATAAGCGTTATCAAGAATTAAATCGCTATAGTCTTTACTGTCGTTAAGTACAGAATATGCTTCTTGGCCACCATCAAGTTCAGTTGCGTTAATATCTAAATAAATAAAGCCATCTGTATCTTTAGGTGCCCATTGTAGCGATATTCCGTATGCAGTACGCTCTCGCGTTTCAGTTTTTTGTTCAACTGTGTTTTGGCTTCTCACTAAGAAATTACCGCCTGCATTGTTTGCTTGTTCACTGATACCATCACCATCTAAGTCAAGCTCAGTAGGCGTAATAAGGTTCATAAATTCATCGCGACGTAATTCACGATCTTGATAAGCGAAGACAACAGATGCGCCAAAAGTACCGGCATCATTTAAGTCCCAGTTAGAGCCCGCAGAGATATTAAATTTAGGCGCTAAATTTTCGGTTTTGTCGGCATATTCACCATCTAATGATAAAGCTATTAAAGGTTCGTCTAATTCTAAAGGACGAACCGTTGTCATATTAATGGTACCGCCTAATGCACCTTCAATCATTTCTGCTGTTGGTGATTTTATGACTTCAACAGTTTTTAAGAAGCTTGATGGGAAGTCGTCTAAACTGATGCCACCACGGCCACTACCAGAAGTAGATCGGCCATTTAATTCAACACGATTTTGAGAGATACCACGAATAGTGACTGATTCACCAACGCCGAAATCAGTGCTAATTGAAACACCGGTAACACGCTGTAAGGCCTCTGCAATATTATTGTCAGGTAGTTTACCTATATCTTCTGCAACAATGGCGTCTACTATGCGTGAATCAAAACGTTTTTGACGAGCTGATTCTGCAAGACTTCCAAACAGACCTCTCACTTCAATAACTTCAACTTCATTTACGCTTTGATTTTCTAGTTGGGTCTCTTCCGCTGCATATGTTGGAAAAGTTAACATTGCTGTTAAAGCGGCACCAAAGATCGTTAAATTTTTGTTTTTATGCTGGCATTTATTAAATACAGCACTAATTTTGTTCAATTTCATTGAATTCCCCTTGATAGCATATTACCTGTCATTTTTTATTTATGTTTACGCAGGTTGCATACTTATTTTTAATGTATTTTTATTTGTAATATATTAGGATTAAATCTAATATACTAGATGATTTATAATCTATTTAAATTAAAACCGCAATAGTTTTTTACCAATTACTTAAATAGCAACTTACCAAGAAGTAGAGTTTTGGTTTACCAGAGAGTTGATGTTGGTAATGAAACTAAAGGTTGTAGGCAACCAATATGCAGTTAATATTAAAAATTTAGAGAATTGATACTCAATATTATTATGATTTTATTTATCGAATAATGATGAGCTTTATAACTTATTTACTTATTAAAATAGCTGTTTTTAGAACCATGGTGATGCTTTTAAAAATGGCTTTCACTTGCAAAGATACTAATATAAAGTGGATAATACACTTCTTAAATAATAGAACCTTAGTCATGTAATGAATAAAATTGATTTTGAAATTAAAAGTATCGACAACATAATAAATGCTTCTTGCGTGACAAAAGAGGGAAGTTTAGTCGATCAAATTTATTCAGTTTTACGTAAAAATATTATTAATCTTTCTTTGCCTCCTGAAATGCCTTTAGTAGAAAAAGAAATAGCTTCAATTTTCCAAATTAGTAAAACTCCAGTGAGAGAAGCGTTAATTCGTTTAGCTAATGATCGACTGGTTAATATAGTTCCCAAAAGTGGTAGTTACGTTACATCGATCAGTTTAGAACGATATTTAGAAGCGTGTTTTATTCGAATTACTTTAGAGAGTGCTTGCGTTAAGCGACTTGCCGAGCAAGGGATAAGTTTGTCTCAACAATTAAAATTAAAGTCACTGATTATTGAAGAACAGCAAGTCAGGGAAAATAAACCAAGTAACGATCATGAACTGATTTATTCACCCGCTTTTAAAATTAATGAGTTATTTCATCGAACATTATTTGAATCTGCTGGTATTTTAGGGGCATGGAACTTACTTGATAGCTCTAAAGCTGAAATAGAAAGAGTTTGGCATCTAGAAAAAAGGGTTGGCGTTAGAAGAGCTTGTGATGCAATTTCTGAACATTTCAATATTCTAGATGCGATAGTCCAGCGAGATCCTGTAGCTGCAGCGGCCGTTATGACAGATCATATTGGTGACGTTGATGGTGAGATAGATATTATCTCTAAAAATCCTATGTTTATTAAGTCTATAGATGAATTCAATTCATTGATTAGCGAACAAAGAAAACGCCGTGGTGCAAACAACTTTAATGGGAAGCTTTTAGTGGGCAACCGCGTCGCTTTTTAATTTACCTTAGGGGTAGAATAAAAAAAACCTCAACATTTCTGCTGAGGCTTTGTTATTTAAGTTTGTGTACAAACTAACTCGATTAATTAAACTTAGTTATTAACCAATCTTTATTATCGCTAAAATACAACGTACGAATTTCATCTTTACCTTCAATATTAACCATATTGATTTGTGTAGGCCAAAGGTCGCGTAATGTACCATTAAATAACTTCAATCCATCCAATCCTTTTGGTATCGCTGTTTCTTGATACACCCAGAAAAACTTACCTTCAATTTCATAGCCTACGGCTGTTAAAGGTAGTTCTTCATCAGCTAAAGTGCGTACTAAAAATTGCTTAGCAACATAATCAGCAAATTGCTGTTGTGTTTTCTTGAGGTTAATGATGTCAGCATTCTTATCAAATAATGCTTGCACTGCATGCTCAGTGTCATGCATGTAAAACCTGTGCGATACCTCTAGTTGACCTGAACGTTTGTTAAACGTAACGGTTGTTTCAGCAGCTTTTTGTTGGTGCGCAAATGCTAAGTTGGTAGTAACCATGCTTGATATTGCCATTAAGAAAGCTGCTATATAAATGAAAAAAACTTTAGACATTATTGGTCCTTCTTATCTTTTTTTTCATCATCGTCAGTTTTAAGCTCTGTTTTTATATCTTTCATGATATCGCGACTAACTTTAGCTGTACTCTTTTTCGCTTTATAAGCTTCAACACGTGTAGGAATGATTTGACGCGGATAATGGTTGTTCTCTACGTCAACATCAGCAGTTTCCCAACCTGGATCAACGGTAACACTAACTAACTCTTTATCACTATCAGTCACTACAAGTTTACTCACTTGTTTTGGCGTTCTACGCCAAATTTCAGCAGGAATGTACTGACTTTCTTTTGAACCATCTTTATAGGTTAGCTCTAAAATAATTGGCATAACTAAGCCACCAAGATTTGAGAACTCTAATACATAATAGTTTTTATCTTCTTTTACGGCACGTTCTAGTGCTTTAAGTTCCCAAGGCTTTAAACCCTTTAAGAATTTTTTGTACTTGTTACGTTCTTTATTTGTTACGGTGAAACGGTCGTTTTCGTCATAAAAATCTGTTACGTCAGGATTACGGTCAACCCATAACTCTTTGCCTTCCGCTTTGTTACGCTCAACAAATAATGAAGAAGGTTTATCGAGTTCGATTTGGCGTAAACGGCCGTAATCAATATCCGGGTTATGAGTATCTAAACGCATTTTATATACTTTATCTATTGAGATATCTACATGATCTGTAGAGTAGAACCAGCCGCGCCAGAACCAATCTAAATCAACACCAGATGCTTCTTCCATTGTACGGAAAAAATCAGATGGGGTAGGGCGTTTAAACTTCCAACGAGTAGCATATTCTTTAAAAGCGAAATCAAATAACTCACGACCTAGAATAACTTCTCGTAAAATGTTAAGTGCAGCAGCAGGTTTTGTATAAGCATTAGGACCTAAACGTAAAACGCTATCAGATTGCGTCATAATTGGTACCTGGTTTTGAGACTTCATATAACCAGTAATATCACGAGGCTCAACCCCCCATGGAATTGTTGGATCCCATTCACGCCCAGCAACACCATCTAAAAAGCTGTTTAAACCTTCATCCATCCAAGTCCATTGACGCTCATCAGAGTTAACGACCATTGGGAAATAAATGTGACCTACTTCATGAATTACAACACCAATTAGGAAGCGTTTTTCAGCTTGTGAATAAGTGCGTGAACCATCGTCTTGTAATTCAGTACGAGGGCCATTAAAAGTGATCATCGGATATTCCATACCGCCTACAGGACCATTAACTGATTGTGCTGTTGGGTATGGATAGTCAAACGAGTAACGTGAGTAAACTTCCATTGTATGGACAATAGATTCCGTAGAGTACTTCTTCCAAAGATCGCCACCTTCTTTAGGGTAGAAAGACATTGCCATAACAAATGGCATATCGTCGCCACCTTGTTTATAACCTTTAGCATCCCACATAAACTTACGTGAAGAAGCCCAAGCAAAGTCACGAACATTGTCAGCTTTAAACTTCCACGTTTTGCGCTTATTAGTACCTTCTTTCTCGTTTTCTAATGCTTCTTCTTCCGTAACAATAAATACAGGACGTTTAGACGTTTCAGCTTCTTCTAAACGATTACGTTGTGTTTTTGTTAGTACATCTTTAGGGTTAGCTAATTTACCTGTAGCACTTACGATATGATCTGCAGGAACGTCAATTTCTACTTCATAGTCACCAAACTCTAGGGTGAATTCACCACGACCTAAAAACTCTTTGTTATTCCAACCTTCGTAATCTGTGTAGGCATGCAGGCGAGGGAACCACTGTGCAAGTAAGAAGATGTCGTTACCGCCTTCGCGTTCGTCTTTTTCAAAGTGTTCATAACCTGAACGTGCCGATACCGCATCTTCTTCAACAATGTTGAAAGCGAAGTCGATAGAAAATTCAACATTAGCGCCAGATTTTAAAGGCTTAGGTAGGTCGATACGCATTTGTGTACCAACAACAGTAAAGTTTAACTTCTTGCCTTTACTGTCTTTTATGGCGCTGATCTCATAGCCTAATTCGTTATCAGCCATAAATTGTTGGCGACGTAATTCACCTAAGCTAATTTTTGCTGGTGTTTGTGCATCACCTGTTTTGGTGTAAGGACCTCGGCGACCAACACCACCAAAGTTGTTTGCCATATTAGCAATAGAGTCATCTTTGAAGATATTTTGATCTAACTGCACCCATAAATACTTTAATTTGTACGGAGAGTTATTCTGGTAGGTGATTTTTTCACTGGCTGTTATACGACGTTTTTCTTCATCAAGTGACACTTTAATTTTATAGTCAACTTGCTGCTGCCAATAATTTTCACCCGGTTCACCTGCGGCATTTCGGTATACATTTGGGGTAGGAAGTACTTCCTCTAATTGACGAAATTTGTCTTCAAAGTCGCCTTTGCTTTGTTTAATCGCTGATGCATTAACAGTTGAAGCTATTGAAAGCGGCAAAATTAATGCAGTAAAGATTTTTATAATGTTAATTTTCATTTATCCATTCTTATTTTGTGTGTTGAATTAATACAGTGAAAAATAGGGAGGCTATTATCACTCATCTGAGAAGTTAATATAAAATTACGAGTAGTTTATGGTGTTATCTTTTCTTGCAAAACGTAATCTTTTGTTTACATTCGGTTGTTTTTATTCGACTAAATTAACCTATTGTCGGTGGATAAACCGCAATAAAAGCGAAGAATTTTCATGTTACTGGAATACTATCATTTTAAATCATGGCTACTACAACTTAGTAAAGAGTTGATGCGTTTTTGTCCAGAACTCGCTAGATATTTGGTTAATAACATTAGCTTCGGCATTGATTAGTATCGCAAAACCTATATCTAATTCAGGTGAGTAACCAATATCGGCCCGAAAGCCTTCTACCCAACCTGAATGATAGATAATTTTTTGCTCATTAAGTTGATAAATG
>Ga0193951_1000204_pt1 | contig 27644 bp, 25 predicted proteins | sample BB_2_MG_FD_140370 | JGI IMG/M metagenome (GOLD analysis project Ga0193951, IMG submission 140370) | Microbial mat bacterial communities from the Broadkill River, Lewes, Delaware, United States - BB_2_MG | ecosystem: Environmental > Aquatic > Freshwater > River > Microbial mats | place: USA...
AGCTTTTTGCACGGTACTTAATCTATGAGCAATTACAAATGTTATTTTATTTTTAATAAGATTTTCCATAGCCTCTGTTATCTTTTTTTCACTTTTGCTATCTAGTGCACTAGTAGCTTCATCCATAATAAGAATTTTAGGATTAGTATAAATAGCCCTTGCAATTGCAATGCGTTGTCTTTGTCCCCCTGAAAGGTTAGTTCCTGATTCATCTAATTTTGTATCTATCCCCTCAGGAAGTTCTTCTATAAACTCATAAGCATTTGCTTTTTTTAGAGCTTCTATTACTTTGTCTTTATCAATTTTTTGTCCATAAGCTACATTTGCTGCTACACTTTCATGAAATATATATACTCTTTGTGTAACAATAGCTATAGAATCTCTTAGGCTTGTTAAAGAAAATTCATTGATGCTAATACCATTTATTTTAATTTCGCCTTTACTTGGGTCATAAAATCTCAGTATCATATTGACAAGTGAACTTTTTCCTCCACCACTATCTCCTACAAGGGCAATAAATTCTCCTTGGTTTGCTTTAAGATTTATACCATTGAGTGCTTTTTTATCTCCATATTTTAATTCTACTTTATCAAATTCAATATTTTCAATTATTTCAGGTACGTCTTTATCACCACTTAATATAGTTGGTTTTTGATCAAGCAAAAAGAAAATTCTTTCACTCGCGGCAATTGCTTCTTGTAGTTGATTATAAAGACTAGATAGTCTTTTAATAGGAGTGTAAAGCATAAAAAGAGCAGTTAAAAATGAGAAAAAAGCCCCCATAGTCATAGTATCATTTATAACTTCCATACCACCAACTATGATAACAACTGAAACTCCAATAGCACCAAGAGTTTCCATCATAGGGCTTACAAGTTGAGAAACTTTGACAGATTTCATGGTTAAATTAAAATACTTTTGATTTTCTTTTTTAAATAAATCTTGCTCATATTCTTGAGAGTTACTTGCCTGAATAACTTCTACATTATTGAAAATTTCGCTTAGTTTTGATGTGACATCTGAAACTTTTTCTTGAGATTGTCTTGATATATTTTTCATTTTTTTAGCTAATTTACTCAAAGGAATAATTGCTAAAGGCATGATAATAAGAGCATAAAAAGCTAGATGTGAACTTTGATATATAACAACGCCTACAAGGCCAATGATAGTCAAAGTTTCTCTTAAAAATTCTGGAATCATGTTGGAAACTACAGTTCTTACTTTTTCAACATCATTTGTATTTCTACTTATGAGTTCACCTGTCCTATATTTATGAAAAAATGAGATATCCTGAATAAGTAGATTCTTTAAAATTCTATCTCTAAACCTTCTTATTATATCGTGACCTATGTAACTTGTAAAATATGACTGCATATATCTACCAGATTCTTTTGCCAAGTAAACTGCAATAATTGCTAATGGTAATAGTTTAAGCATATCAGCATCTTTTGCAACAAAAATGTCATCTAAAAGAGGTTTTACTAAATAAGCAGAAGCAGCAGTTCCACTTGATGCTAAAATCATACCGATAATAGCAAATACGAAATAAGGAATATAATCTTTAAAATAAGGGGAAAAACGCTTTAAAACAAGTTTTACACCCTCCATTATTCAGCCTTTTCCCATTGAGTTCCATTTGCTGTATCCATAAGTTGTATACCTTTACATGTAAGAGTGTCTCGTATCTCATCTGCTTTTGCAAAATCTTTCTCTTTTTTTGCTTCACTTCGTTGATTTATCATGTGTTCTATCTCAGCTTTTTCTTTTTCACTAATACCAAGTTGAAAATACTCATAAGGATTTTTATATCCAATTCCTAAAATGTCTTCAAGCCAAATTAGATTTGCATTTGTTTCAAATTTAGTAGCTTTATCTTTAGGATTTGAATCAAGTTTTTCATTTGCTGATGCAACCATTTCATCAACAATACTAAGTGCTTTTGAGATGTTTAAATCTTCACTTAGTGCATCAAGAATAGCTTTTTTAAACTCTTTACATGTAGAGGATTTTTTACCCTCAAATACTCTTTTTTTCAGGCGATAGAGTTTGTCAAGTCTTTTTTTGCTTACAAGTAAATCCTCTTCAGAAAAGTTGAAATTTGCACGGTAGTGAGATGATATAAGATAAAAACGGATTATCTCTCCGTCATACTCTTTAAGAGCATCTTTGAGAAAAAAGCTATTTCCCAAGGACTTGCTCATCTTCTCACCGTTTATAGTCACAAAACCGTTGTGCATCCAGTACTTTGCTAATTCTTGTCCACTTTTACATCTTGTTTGGCTCGCTTCATTTTCATGATGAGGAAAAAGTAAGTCAGCTCCACCACCATGAATATCTATTTGAAAATCACCATTATATGCTAAATGTTTTTCAATCATACAAGAACACTCTATATGCCATCCTGGTCTTCCATCACCAAAGCTTGCTTTGTAAGTTGGTTCACCTGGTTTTGAAAACTTCCAAAGAGCAAAATCTTTTTGATCTTTTTTTTCACTATTGCCTTCAACTCTTGCTCTTGTTTCATCCATTTTCATATGAGAAAGTTCTAAGTATTTATCATCTTTTGAAGTGTCAAAGTAGACAGTATCACTGGTGATATAAGCTTTTTCTTCTTTTAAAAGTGATTCTATAAACAGAACTATTTCATTTACGCTTTCAGTAGCTTTTGGTTCTATATCCGCATCATTAACACCCAAGGTATGCATTTCATCTTTATATCTTTTTATATAAAATGAGGTTATCTCTTCAAGCGTTTTACCTGTTTCATTCATCTTTTTAATGATTTTGTCATCTATGTCTGTAAAGTTTTTTACAAAAGTAACATTATAATTAAGTCCTGTAAATGTACGGCGAAGTAAATCAAATGCTAAAGCACTTCTTGCATGTCCTAAATGAGCATCATCATAGACAGTTGGTCCACAAACATAAATTTTTACTTGATTTTTTTTTATTGGTATAAATTCTACTTTTTTTCTTTGAACTGAATCATAAATAAACATAAATTATTTCCTTAATATATAGAAGAGCTGGGATGTAAATTATAAGCATACCAACATACATAGTTAATTTTTTATCGCGTATTATATCTAAAAACTCTTTGAAGCCAAAAGATCGAATTGTAAAGCCTAAAAGAACGATACCACCACAAGAGCTAGCAAGGGCTAGACCTTTAACGCCAAGAGGTGCAACTAGAACTGTATATAAAAGAACATTTGCACTAAGTGAAAAGAGTGATATTTTTGCCGCTTCTTTTTGTCTTTGATTTGCATATAACCAAAGTGAAAATAGTTTTGCAAGTCCAAAAGGTATAAGTCCTACTAAATACATTTGTAAAACTTCTGCACTTTTTATCGTATCTTCTTCACTAAAAGCACCTCTTTGAAAAAGTAATTTAACTACTTCTTCACTTAAAATTATTCCACCAATAGCTGAGAAGCTTAGTAAAAATAATAAAAACCAAAAGCCATCACTAAATAGTTTTAATGCTTGTTCCTTATCATGGTTTTTTATAAGTCTTGCAATTTTTGGGAAAACTCCTACACTTAAAGCGATTGCAAAGAGTGCTAGTGGAAGTTGAAAAATACGGTTTGCATAATAGAGATAACTAATACTCCCTGCAAGTAAAAAGCTTGCTATCCATGTATCTAAAAAAGCAGATATTTGGGGTGTAGAATTTCCTATAATTGCATGAGAAAAAGAGCCAAAAAATTTTTTTTCTTCATTTTTTGTTTTATCTTTTTTCCTATTATGAAATCCAAATTTAAAAAGCTTTAATAAATTTTTATTTTTAAGAGCTATAAAGTGTGTTAAAAGTTGTAAAACACCACCAACGACAACAGCATAACTCATTGCATAAATTATAGTTATTTTATCTAATCCATCAGTTAACATTAGAGCAGTTATAAGTGAAATGTTGAGTAAGGCTGTAGAAAAAGCAGTTGTTGCAAAGTGATTTTTGTATTGTAGTAGTGAACCTAAAAATGTAACACTAAATATAAGAGGCAAATAGTAAAAATTTATAGCTACCAATGGCGAAGCCATTTTTAGAGTTTCATCATCAAATCCTAAAGCCATTAGTTTCGCAAAAAAACCACTAAAAATTGTTACAATAAATGAAAAAAAGATCAAAAAAGTTAAAAATTTTATAAAAGTTTTATAGGTAAAAATAGATTTGTTTTTTGAATTTATAAACGAAGGAATAAAACTTTGTGTAAATGCCCCTTCAGCAAATATTCTTCTAAAAAGATTAGGAAGTTTAAATGCAACAAAGAAGATATCACTATATATATTTGCTCCAAGGACAGAAGCAGTTAATAAATCTCTAATAAGACCAAATATGCGTGATACCAAAATACCAATGCTATTTGTGAAAAAGTTTTTAAATATCATGCATAATGATAACCAAATTGGACTGTTTTTTGGGTTAATTAATGTTTTTTTTGTATAATACAATTAGGACTAAAGATTTAGAGGACATATAATGGGTTTATTTGAAAAAATCATGGGTGATGATTCTCCTGAAGAAAAGCAAGAAGAAGAAAAAAACCAATTTAAATCTATGATAGTGGAAAGTGAAAATATACCTAAAGAAATCAAAAGTATAGCAGTAGCAAATAATCTATCACTTAATGAATTGGATTTTAGAATCATAAAAGTAAAGACTTCTTATATGTTAAGCAAAGAAGAGGGTTGGGTAGAAGTAGATGAAGAAAAATTAAAACAATTTAAAGATAAAGATTTTTTAATTAATCCTAACATGAAAGTGAAGCAGATATATAAAGTAGATATATATAAAGTACAAGAAGATGACAGTTCTCCCTCTTTACCACCTATAGTTTTAGGGGGGAATAAAGCTTTTACAAAGATAATAGTAACAATAAAAAAAGATTTAGAAGTACAATATTTTTCAAAAGTAGAAAGTAAAATAATAGAAGAGATAAATAAAAAGAAAATTCGTGCAGGAATACTTGTTGGACTACATGATGATAATATGCACAAAGAAATTAAAAAAATAATATCAGGCTTAAGAGTTAACGGTATTATAGACCAAGAGAGTATGTTTGTTGTTTGTGAAGGTGTTGATGTTGTTCACCCAGTAAATGATAATTTTGTTTATCATTATAAAAAAAACTTAACAAATGAAGATCAAAATGGAAGAGTTGATTACTCAAAAAGAGGGTATATCTTAGCTGTTTCAAAGGGTGATTGTATTATGGAATATATAAAGCCTCAATTTGGAGTTGCTGGAAGAAATTGTAAAGGTCAGTTTTTATCAGTTAAAGAACCAGAAACAGATCATGAAATGCTTATAAACCATACAGAAAATATAATTAAAAAAGAGGATGATGAAAGAATCAAATATGTAGCAAACATCAATGGTTATGTTACAGAAGAAAGCCCAGGTTCTTACGATATAAAAGAAGAGATGGAAGTTTCTGAGGTCAGTTTTAAAACTACTGGATCAATTGAAACTGATATGAGTTCAAATGTAAAAATCAATATAAAAGAAGATGATGTTTTTAAAGATGCTATTGGTCCAGGAATGAGCGTTTCCACACATGAACTTAATGTTGATGGAAATGTTGCAAGTGGAGCAAAAATTACAACTGAAAAATTAGTCGTAGGTGGACAAACACATCAAACATCAGTAATGACCTCAAAAAAAGCAACAATTACTATTCATAGAGGAACAGTAACCGCTGAAGAGGTTGAGATAGAAAGACTTGAGGGAGGAAAAGTTATTGGTGATATTGTTCATATAAAACAAGCGATTGGTGGTGAAATAATAGGTAAAAATGTTATCATCGATACTTTGGCTTCAAATGTCAGTATAACAGCTTCAGACACTATTGAAATAAAAGATTTAAAAGGCAATAATAATAAATTTTTAATAGATCCAACTATGACAAAAGAATTTAATGATAGTATTGCAAAAATTACAAATGAAATAAAAAACTTAACACTTGCTTTAAAGCCATTACCACAACAATTAGAAGATAAAAAAAGAATTATTTCTAAAACAAAACCAACAGTAGAATTAGTAAAAGCAAAAATATTAGAATTAAAAAATGATGGTAAAAAACCACCTGTAACATTATTAGGGAAGATTAGAGAATTTCAAAATAGTGTAAATGATTATAATGAATCGCTTAAAAAATATAAAAACGACAAGTTAAAATTGCAAAATTTTAAAGAAGATTTAAAGCAAGTTCAAGTGAAAGTGTTTTCAGCAAAAATTATAAATCACTCGCCTTGGAAAGAGTTTAACGAGATAAAATTTAAACTCATTTCTCCTCCTGTAGAAAAAGTATATAATACAAAAGAACATGAAATTATTAGAGAAATATCTCTGCAAGAGAATGGTGAAGGGCAATATGAAATTAAAAGATCAAGCGAGTATAGTTCATGATAATAGCAATTGATGGAGTTGTGATAAAAAAAGAGCCAACATTTTTACATGTAAAGACAAATTCGGGCTTTACATATAAGGTTAATGTTTCTTTGTTTTGTTCGACTAGTGTTAGTTTAGGTGAAATATCTTTACATGTAACACAAATTATAAGAGAAGATGCAAATAATTTATATGGTTTTATACAAAATGATGAAAAAAAAGTTTTTGACACTTTGGTGAAAGTCAATGGAGTGGGGCCTTCAACTGCTCTAGCTGTTTGTTCTACATTGAGTCCTAGTGATTTTGCTAGTGCTTTAACTTCAAACTCAATAGAAGCTTTTAAAAAAGTACCAGGTATTGGTCCGAAGAGTGCTAAAAGGATATTAGTTGAACTTAGCGATTTTTCACTTGATATGGAAGGTTCTAGTAGCTCAAATAATGCTTTTAATGAAACCGTGCAAGCATTAGAAAGTTTAGGATTTAAAAAAGAACGCATTAAAAAAGTTCTCTCTACATGTAAGGCTGAAGATACAAGCAGTCTTATAAAAGAAGCATTAAAAAAATTAGGATAGATATCAAATGAAAATTGCATTATTGTTTGGAGCTAAAAGTTTTGAACATGAAATAAGTGTTGTAAGTGCAATAGCACTGAAAAAAGTATTAAAGAGCGAATTGGTTTATATCTTTTGTGATTATAATAGAGATTTTTACCTTATACCAACAGACAAAATAACTTCAAAAAGAATCAGCAGTGGTGAGTATAAAAAAGACAAAAAACTAGATTTGAAACGAGGTGGTTTTTTTCAAAAGACATTGATGAGTGAGAAAAAAGTTGATTTTGATTTTGTTTTAAATGTAACTCATGGTGCTGATGGTGAAGATGGTAAAATCGCTTCCTTACTTGATTTTTTTGGTATCCCTTATATTGGACCAAGAGTGGAAGCTAGTGCCATAAGTTATAACAAACTTTTTACAAAGATGTATGCAAAAGAGTTTGGTGTTAAAGTGCTAGAGTATAAGACTTTAGAAAAAAGTTCTTCACGAGATATAGTTTTGGATTATCCAGTTATTGTTAAACCTACTCGTCTTGGTAGTTCGATTGGGATTAGTATTGTTAAAAGTGATGTAGAATTAGACTATGCTTTAGATGTGGCATTTGAGTTTGATACTCAAGTAGTGATTGAGCCTTTTATAGATGGTATTAAAGAGTATAATCTTGCTGGTTGCAAAACAGATATATATAACTTCTCAGTTGTTGAAGAGCCACAAAAAGAAGAGTTTTTAGACTTTGATAAAAAATATTTAGATTTTTCAAGAACTAAAAGAGTCAATGAAGCTGATTTAAACGAAGAAGAAGTACAAAAACTACAAGATGCATTTGTTAAGATTTATGAACCATTATTTAGTGGAGCTCTTATAAGATGTGATTTTTTCATGATTGATGGTGAAGTGTATATTAATGAGATTAATCCAGTTCCTGGTAGTATGGCAAATTACCTTTTTGATGATTTTGATAGTGTTGTATCTACCTTATCAAAATTTTTACCAACCCAAACTAAAGTTCCTGCAAAATATCAATATATAAACTCCATCCAAGCAGCAAAAGGAAAATAGCGTGAGTAGTTCGTTTTCTAAAGATGAGATCGTAACAGCAACAGAAGTAGTAAGAAATTTTTCTCATGAATTAAAAAGTTTGACTAGAGGGGAGAAAAAGAAACTTGTTATTGTTAAAAATAATCGTTTTGAAGCTGTTATGCTCCCTTTTGAAGAGTATGAAAGAATGAGCGAGGCTGTAAGTATTTTAGAAAAAATATATGATAAAACTAAGATAAGACCTCATGGCAATTAGAGAAGTTTTATATAATAATAATAACTATTCAATTAGTTATGCAATACTTAATCCCAATAAAAACGAGAGTATAGTTTTTTTGCATGGCTGGGGTAGTAATAAAGAAATAATGAAAAAAGCTTTTGGAAAAGAACTAGATAAATACAAACATATATATATTGATTTACCTGGTTTTGGTAGTTCATCAATAAGTGTTCCTATTAAGACTGATGATTATTCTAAAATAGTTACAATGTTTTTAGACTCTTTGCATGTAAAACCTTTAATGATAGCTGGACACTCATTTGGAGGTAAAGTAGCATCATTAATCAATCCTCAAAATCTTGTTTTATTAAGTAGTGCTGGAATTGTAGTAGAGAAGTCTTTATCTGTAAAGTTTAAAATTAAAATGTCAAAGATTTTAAAAATGTTTGGATTACAAAATATTAATAGATTTCTTGTTAGTAAAGATGTTGAAAATATGAGTTCAACTATGTATGAAGTATTTAAATTGGTTGTTGATGAAGATTTTGAATCAGTTTTTGAAAAAGTAAACTCTAAAACATTTATATTTTGGGGAGAAGAAGATAGTGCTACACCTATAAGTAGTGGAAAAAAAATAGCGAAAATTATAAAAGATAGCAAATTTTATTCACTTAAAGGAGATCACTTTTTCTTTATGAAAAATTCGAAATATATTTCTAAGGTAATAGAAAATGAACAGTTATAAATTTACGGTATATGGGAAAGTACAAGGAGTTGGGTATAGAAGATATGTAATGCAGATTGCTGATGCCCTAGAATATTTTGGTTATGTTAGAAATTTAGAAGATGGTACTGTAGAAGTTATTGTCAATTTAGAGCTTCAAAGTGAGCTTGAAGCTTTTGTAAGTAAATTATATGAAGGAAGTACTTTTGCAAATGTTACTGATATAGAGTGCATTAAAGTTGACTTTGTAAATTTTAAATCATTTGATAAGAGAAGTTAATGCAAATTTTTGAATTTATTTCACATGTAATATTTGTTTTAGTAATAGGGTATTATGTTATAAGTGCCTTACAGTGGTATAGCTATAAGCTTGAAAGAGTTGTTTTTCACTATAAAAGATATGATTGGCATTTATTTTTTTTTATAATTCCAATATTTGTTTACTATCTTGCTGGAACTTTCTTTTGGATATATTTGTATTTGATTTTGATGCCAACAATATATTTATGGTATAAAAAATTAGATAAAAAACTTATTGTTACAGCAAGAGTGAAAAGATTTTTTGTATTTTTGTTTCTTGCCACAATCTTTCAAAATATTTTATGTATATCAATAGATAAGTGCTATGCCTTTGGTGTAATATTACCTATATTTGCAACAATTTTTTTAAGTATGTTATTTGAAAAAATTCTTTTTGAAGGTTATAAAAAGAGTGCAAAGAAAAAATTAGAAAGTAAAAAAGATTTGATCATTATCGCAATTACAGCAAGTTTTGGAAAAACGAGTATAAAAAATTATCTATATCAAATTCTTTCAACTAAATATAACTGTTATATGACCCCTAGAAGTGTAAATACACTAGGAGGTATTATAAAAGATATCAATGATGATTTACCAGATGATGCAGAAATTTATATAGTAGAAGCTGGCGCTAGACTTAGAGGCGATATAAATGATATAACTACCTTAGTTAATCATCACTATGCAATTGTTGGAAAAATTGGTGAACAGCATATTGAATATTTTAAATCATTAGAAAATATTAGAAATACAAAAATGGAACTTTTAAATTCCAATAGACTTCAAAAGGCTTTTGTACATGAAAGTGCGAATATAAAACCTGATGATAAAACTATAGAGTTTGGAAAAGAACTTAAAAATATAAATTCTACGCTAGAAGGGTTGTATTTTGATGTTGCATTAGATGGAAAGCTAGAAAACTTTTTTACGCCCTTATTAGGAGAGTTCAACGCAATGAATCTTTTAGCATGTATACATGTTGCCAAATCTAAAATGAGCAGTGAAGAAATAAAAAAAGCAATTGCTAATTTAAAGGGTGTAGAGCATCGATTACAAAGAATTGATGCTGGAGGTAAGCTTATCATTGATGATAGTTTTAATGGTAATTTTGAAGGCATGAGTGCTTCATATGATCTTGCTGCTACTTATGAAGGTAGAAAAGTTATTATTACTCCAGGAATTGTTGAAAGTACTGATAAAGCAAATGAAAATTTAGCTAAAAAAATTGATGATATTTTTGATGTTGTCATATTAACAGGAAAAAGCAATCTTGAAATATTGTCGAAAAACATCATAAAAGCAGAAAAAATAGTAGTGAATGACAAACGAAAAATAGAAGATGTATTGAAAGAATTTACCCTAAAAGGTGATTTAATACTTTTCTCAAACGATACACCAAGCTTTATGTAATCTTATTTTATGTTGCTTGTTTTCATTTTGTTATATTTATTTTATACTATTGTTATACTATATCGGATAATGTTTACTTAAGAGGAGAGGTGCAATGGAAGCAAAAAGTCTTTATATTTCATCAATAGAACGATCAGCTGGTAGTTTGATTGTTACTATGGGCATGATGGAACTTTTAAAAAGAAAGTTAGGAAATGTAGCCTTTTTTAGGCCAATTATAGAAGAGAATGATGAAAGAGATCATGATATAGAGTTTGTATTAGAACGATATGATTTGGATATGCGATATTCTCAAACATATGGTTATACAGTTAATGAAGCAGAAGCTATGATAGCTAGTGATAAACTCAATATTTTAATTGAAAATTTGATTGGTCAAGTAAAAGAGTTAGAAAAAAAATATGATTTTGTTTTGATTGAAGGTTTAAATCAAGCAGCTTTTACTCAATCTTTGGATTTTGATATAAATTTACTTATAGCAAAAAATATAGGTTCCCCTATCATAAGTGTTTTGAAAGGAAAAGAAAAAGATACAAAAGAGGTTTTAGGTGAAGTTAGAATTGAATCAGATGCTATTAAAAAAGCAGGATGTAGTCATTTTGCTACTTTTGTAAATAGAATGGATGAAAAAGTTTTAAGTAAACTTTCTAATGAAATAGAAAATGTACCTACCTATTATCTTCCTGAAGTTCCTGAGCTTGACACTCCAACAGTTGCAGAAATAATGAATAAATTAAATTGTATGTTAGTGTTAGGTGAGCAAAAGGATTTAAAAAGAGTTGTTCGACAAAGTAAAATTGCAGCAATGAAATTAGAAAATTTTTTAGAACATATTGATGATGGTGATTTGATTATAGTTCCTGGTGATCGTGCTGATATTATAGTTGGATCAATTGCAACAATTCAATCAAGAAATTATCCAAACATAGCAGGATTACTCCTCACTGGTGGTTTAACTCCAAATAGAGCTGTAAAAAATCTTTTTGAAGGTTTTAATGAATTTCCAATGCCTATATTGAGTGTTAATGATGACACTTTTACAACAGCATTAAAAGTTAACAATGTTCCAGCTGTTATAACGGCTAAGAGTGAAAGAAAAATTGCACTTGCACAAGGACTTTTTTCATCAAATGTAGATATTAAAACGATAGAAGAAAAGATTCAATTAGTATCTTCTGAAACTGTAACTCCTATGATGTTTGAATATAATTTGTTTGAAAGAGCACGATCTAACCGTAAAAAAATAGTTTTACCTGAGAGTGAAGATGAAAGAATTTTAAGAGCAACAGAGATACTATTAAGAAGAGATGTTGTTGATATTGTTCTTTTAGGTGTAAAAGAAGAGATAGAGTATCGTAGCACATCTTTAGGACTAGATATAAGTGGGGCTGAGATTATTTGCCCTTGTGAGTCACCATTGATGGATGAGTTTGTTGAAACTTTTTATGAATTAAGAAAGAAAAAAGGTCTTACTATGGAAGCATCAAAAGATGCGATGAGTCATGTAACTTATTTCGCAACTATGATGGTTCATATGGGTTATGCTGATGGTATGGTTTCTGGCGCTGTTAATACAACAGGCGATACAATTAGACCAGCTCTTCAAATTATAAAAACAAAACCTGGAATTTCAACAGTTTCTAGTATCTTTTTTATGTGCTTAGATACAAAAGTTCTTGTTTATGGTGATTGTGCAGTTAACCAAGATCCAAATGCAGATGAACTAGCACAAATAGCTATTTCTTCAGCTGATACTGCAAAAATGTTTGGGATTGAACCAAAAGTTGCAATGCTGTCTTATTCCACAGGTTCTTCAGGACATGGTGAGGATGTTGAAAAAGTAAGACTTGCTACAAGCATAGCACAAAAAGCCAGACCTGATTTATTGATTGAAGGTCCAATTCAATATGATGCTGCAGTTGATTTAAAAGTTGGAAAGACAAAACTACCAGATTCAAAAGTGGCAGGTCAAGCTAGTATATTTATTTTTCCAGATTTAAATACGGGGAATAATACATATAAAGCAGTTCAAAGAAGTTCAGGTGCCGTTGCAATTGGTCCAGTTTTACAAGGTCTTAAAAAGCCAGTAAATGATTTAAGTAGAGGTTGTTTGGTAGCAGATATTGTAAATACTGTTGCAATTACTGTAATTCAAGCTCAAGAAAATGATGAGGAAATTGTATGAAGATTTTAGTCTTAAATGCAGGAAGTTCTTCTATAAAATTTCAACTTTTTGATATGGATGAGCATAAATCTCTTGCAAGTGGAATTATTGAGCAAATAGGAGATAAAAATTCATGTTCTAAGATAGAATTTGATGGTGAAAAAATAGAAAAAATAGAACCAATAAAAAATCATAATGTTGGACTAAAAATCATGAATCAACTTTTGATTGAATCAAATACTCTCGTTAGCTTAAGTGAATTAGGGGGTATTGGGCATAGAATTGTGCAAGGAGGAGGTACTTTTTCAAAACCTGTTATTGTAGATGAATTTGTTGCAAAAGAAATAGAAAGACTTATACCTCTTGCGCCATTACATAATAGAGCACATTTAAATGGTATTGAAGCTATGTTAGAACAAGTACCAGATGTGAAACAAGTTGCCGTATTTGATACAGCTTTTCATGCAACAATACCTGAATATGCATATATGTATGCGTTGCCATATAAATACTATAAAGAAGACAAGGTAAGAAAATATGGTTTTCATGGAACTTCCCATCAATATATTGTGAAAGAAGCTTCTAAATACTTAAAGATAGATAATTTAAATGCAATAACATTGCATTTAGGAAATGGTGCAAGTATGGCAGCAGTGAAAAATGGAAAATGTATTGATACAACGATGGGGTTGACTCCATTAGCAGGCCTGATGATGGGAACCAGAAGTGGTGATGTTGATCCGGCAATACTATTTTATTTAGCAAGAAAACATGATTTAAGTGTAGATGAATTAGATGATATTTTAAACAAAAGAAGTGGTCTAAAAGGTATATGTGGTAGCAGTGATATGAGAGAAGTTGAGCAAATGGATGCAAATGGTGATAATAAGGCAAAATTAGCTTTAGATATGTTTGCATATCGCATTAAAAAGACTATTGGTTCTTATAGTGCAATTGTTGGCAAGCTTGATTGTATTATTTTTACTGGAGGAATTGGTGAAAATGATATTGATACAAGAGAAAGATGCTGCAGAGACTTAGAAAATTTAGGAATTGAAGTAGATTTAGTTCAAAATAATCAAAGAGCAAAAAAAATCATGGATATCTCCTCAAAAAGTTCAAAAGTAAAGGTTCTTGTAATCCCTACAAATGAAGAATTAGAGATTGCAATACAAACAAATTCACTTTTAGGAACTTAATTTGCTTTACATGTAAAAAGCATTATGGAGTATTGATGAAAATATCCTTTTCTATCGTTTTAGTTGGAATTTTATTTGTAGGTTGCTCGACTCATCCTGTTGACCCAAAAATTGAGATGAAACCCCCTGTTTATGTTGAGCAACTTCCTCCAAAAACAAAACAACAAGTTATTGTTAATCCTGGAAGTATTTTTGGGAAAGGAGATAATCCTCTTTTCTCAGACTTAAAAGCTATGAATCCAAATGATATTGTAACAATTGTTATTAGTGAGTCTATCGCACAAAGCTCTGATGGTTCAAAAACTATTTCAGAAGTTAGTAATGATGAACTTGGTGCAGGAATATTAAGTGGTTTTGGTGGTACAATAGGAAGTGCTATAACAGATAAAGCTGGTAAAATAGGTTTTGAAGCAGGTTCTTCTAATACTTATACTGGAAGTGGTAATAATAGTAGAAATGAATCTTTTACTACAACAATATCTGCAAGAATAATAAAAATTTTAAGTAATGGAAATTATTTTATTGAAGGCAATCGTGAACTTCTTGTAAATGGTGAAAAGCAGATAATTCAAATAAGTGGAGTAATAAGGCCTTACGATATTGATTCAACTAACACTATAGATTCTAAGTATATTGCGGATGCTAAGATAATGTATAAAACAGAAGGTGAAATAGATAGAGCTACAACTAAACCTTGGGGCTCTAAGTTTGTCGAATCAGTTTGGCCATTTTAAAATGTCGGGTTTAAACCGACATTTTTAATTTTTGACAGCTTGTGCCATATCCCACATAGGCATAAAAATACCAAGAGCCATTAAAAGAACCATACCCGCAATAAATGCAAGTAAAATAGGTTCAATATAACTAGCAATATTGTCAATGATGTCATTGAATCTTGATTTAAAATAATCTGTAACTTTTTCAAGCATTTTATCTAATGTACCACTTTGTTCACCAGCATGAATCATTTGAATTAACATTCCTTCAAAAAGTCCAGTATCTCTAAACGCTTCAGTTAAAGAGACACCACGACTTACAGAAGTATTAACTGCTGTAAGCTGTTTTTTAAGATGTGTATTGTCTAGTGTTAGAAGTGCTGTATCTAAAGCATCTGAGATAGGAATACCAGCACGAATTAACTCAGTAAAAACAAGTGTAAATCTACTAAGGGTTGCATAAAAAGTGATATTACCAATCAGATATACTTTTAAAATATATTGATCAAATTTATTTTTAAAATCTTCGTTATTTTTTAGAAGATATTTAAAAATAATTATTGTTGCGATTAATCCTAGTAGAAGCAAGTGACCGTAACTATTTACCATATGTTCCATAAAAAGTAGTATTTTTGTTGGTACTGGTAAATCTGCTTTAAGTTTTGCGAAAATATCTTTAAATTTTGGAACAACATAAACCATTAAAATAGTAAATGCAATACCGATTGCAATTATAACTGTTATTGGGTACCTAAGAGCTTTTTTAAATTTTTGCCTATTTTCTTCAATCTCTTCTAGTATTTCTGATAGTTTTTCTAGTGACTCAGCCATATTACCTGTACTCTCACCAAGTTCAACCATTGCAATGGTAACATCACCAAGTTCATGCCTAAATGACATCATAGCTTCCGTTAGACTTAGTCCTGAGTTTAAATCATCGTCAATTTTTTCAAATATAGATTTAAGTGTTTTATCTACAGTAGCTGAAGAGACTTCTTTGATACTATCATGGATAGATATACCAGCATCTGTCATAACCGCTAATTGTCTAATAGCGGCAATTAAATCTTTGATTTTTATACTTTTTTTTGTCAATGCACCCAGCAAATTATCTTTAAAATTTTCTAATTGGTCTTCAACAGGAGCAGAAGTTTCTTTAACACTGATAATAACTCCAGCAGTTTTTGATTTTGCCATACTAAGTGCATCATTTTTATTTGGTGCTTTTATAATTTTAATATTTTTTTTCCCTTTAAAAAGAGAATGTACTTCATAATATTTCATGATTTAGCTACCCTTATAATCTCATCAAGTGTTGTAATACCATTTGCTGCTCTTATAACACCATCTTGGAACATATCTGTAAATCCTTCACTTATTGCTTGATCATGTATTTCTCTTTTACTTGCTCCTTGTGCAATCATACTAGAGATTTTTTCACTAACTGGAAGTATTTCAGATAACATTTCTCTTCCTTTATATCCTGTTTGTGAACATTTTTCACAGCCATGATGCTTATAAAACTGATATTTTTCTGGGATATATTTTTCTATTTCTTCATATGTTTTTGTTGGCAAAGTTGTTTTTTCTTTACAGTGTGGGCATAGTTTTCTTACAAGTCTTTGTGCTTCAATAGCAACTAAAGAGCCACTCAGAAGATAAGGTTCAATTCCCATATCCATAACCCTTGTAATTGCACTTACAGAGTCATTTGTATGGAGTGTTGAAAAAACTAAGTGTCCAGTAAGTGCCGCTTGTACAGCGATACGAAGAGTTTCTTGATCTCTTACCTCACCAATCATGATGATATCAGGGTCTTGTCTAAGTATAGATTTTAGAGCACTTGCAAAAGTAAGTCCCGCTTTTTGATTAACTTGTACTTGCTGAGTTAGGTTTAGTTGATATTCGACTGGGTCTTCAACAGTGATTATTTTAGTTTGTACACTTTTAATTGCATTTAAAGCAGCATAAAGTGTTGTAGTTTTACCACTACCTGTTGGACCTGTAACAAAAATAATTCCATAAGGGGAGTGCATTGCTGTTTCAAATTTAATATAGTTTTTTGGGTGCATTCCTAGCTCTTCAATTTTAATCATAACTTTTGATTTATCTAGGATACGAATAACTATTGATTCACCATTTAAAATTGGAAGAGTAGAAATTCTGAAGTCAAATTCCTTTCCTAAAATTGTAGCTGAGAAACGACCATCTTGAGGTTTTCTTTTTTCTGCTATATCCATATTTGAAAGTAGTTTCATACGAGAAGCGAGAGGAGGGTAAATATCTTTATCAAAAATAAATGTCTCATTTAGCATACCATCAATTCTGCCTCTAACAATACAATTGTTTTCAGTTGGTTCGATATGTATATCACTTGCACCTGCTAAAATTGTTGTTTTAAGGATTATTTCTATTAGTTTTAATATACCAGAAGATTCTTGAGGATTTTCAGCAGCACTTGAAGTAATCTCTTTTCTAATTTCTCCAATTAACCCTTTTATACTTTCACTCATTTCTGCTTTATTGATATATTTTTCAATTTGAAATGGTTCTGCGATAACATACTTAACTAATTTTCTTGGAAAAATTCTTTGCACACCTTCTTGAGCATTCATATCCATTGGATCAACTAACGCAATAAATACATTAATTTCATCTTCTTTAATAGGAAGTGCACCAAATTTTTTAAGTTGTCCAAAAGGAAGCTTTGCTAACATTCTGTAGTCTATATCAATAGAATCTAAATCAACATAATTTAATTTTAAATTTTTTGCTAATTCTTGTAAAAAATATATTACATCAATAGCAAAATTGCTATTTACTTCATTTAATGTAATATATCCTTTTTTATAAAATTCGATTACAAGTAAAATTAAATCTTCTTTAGCAAATAAACCATTTTGTATGAGAATGCTACCTAATATTTCTTTTGATTCATCAAGTTGCTTTGATATTTGAACTGTACTGTTCTCATCAATAATTCTATTTTGAACTAAATAATTTAAAAAATTTTCTGTTGCTTTACTCATAGTTTACCAATATGTCCTAACCTTATCTAATGTGTCATTTTTATAAGTTCTTAAAAAGAGTTTATTTGCCTTTTGATGTACTTCTGCTGAAAGTGAATATGTTAATTCACTGTTATCATCATCTGTAAACCAATATGCACCATTTTTATAATCATAATTACCACTGACAAACTTATTAAATATAATAGAAAGAATATACTTTGTTTTTGGTAAATTTATGTATGAAATATCTACATCGTCAACTAATGCATGATATAACAATTTTTTTTGATAAAGAATAGTTGCAAAATAAGCAGCATTTTCTCTTGATTCTTGTGTTTTATAAAGTTTTACTATAGGTAAAATTGTTCTATTTATCATATCTTCTTCAAGACAAGCATCTGCATACATACTTAAAAAATCTTCATCATCTTTATACTGCTGATATAAATCACCTGCTTTTAGACAAGCTTTACGGTAGTCTTTATTTTTATAAAGTTCTATTATATCTTCTTTGTTCGCCGCATTTGTAACTGTTAGTAAAAGTATAAGCATTAAACATATTTTCTTAATCATCAGTATCACCTCGTTCAATTTTTTGCAATAAAGTATTTAATCTTCTAGATTCATTGTTTGTAAGATATGCTTTTAATGCTCTTATTGCATCATCTTTTTGGTCTAGTTTTACTTTTGATTTTGCAAACCAATACCAAGTTTTAGTATTTTGTGAATCAATATCATTTGCAGTAAGTGACCATTTTAAAGATTCATTATAGTTTTTATTATTATAGTATTCTTCTGAAAGCATTAATGCAAATACTATATTAGAAGTTGCATAAAACTTTTCTTTTAGATAAGTAATTGTATCCATATCTTTCATTCCAATTGAAATTGAAGGCTTTTTCTCTTTTTCAATAATTAGGATTTCTTTTTTTTGAATTTCCTGTGAGGGAGGACTGATCTTATTATCAGTAACAAAATCAATATTTTTTTTATCTATTGGAGAATAAAAAGTTAAAGCACCATTAGATGAAAAAAGCTCATTACCTTGTATTCTAGGTTCTAACTTATGATAATAAGATTTAGGATTTGTACTAGATTTTATATTTTTTTTAATTACTTTTTTAACTTCTTGAATTTTTGTTATATTCTTATCAGTTGGTTGAGAAATCTTGATTTTTTCTTCTTTAATAGTTATAGTCTTTATAGGAACATACTCTTTTACTTTTTCTTTAGTCGCGATTTCTTTTTCTACTTTTTTTACAATCACAGGTTGTTTATTATGAGTATTTGGCTGAAAGTAGAATTGATAAGTTGTAGCAGAAAGTACAAGTAAAAATAATATAAAAATAATATAAAATTTACTTTTTTGTTTTATTTTATATTTTAACCATTTTCTTTCTAATTCTATTATTTCTTCTGCATTAAACATGTATCATTCCTAAGTTTATGGCAGCCATTTCAAAAAATTTTGGCTTAAGAGCTTTTCCCCTAACAACAGAAGGCTTATTTTTGTCATAATATTCTAAAATTTCGAATAGTTTATACATCAACTTGTTAATAGTTCTTAAATTACCATGAGTAAATTTCATAAGAAGCTTGTAATGGTCATTTTTAAAAAGAGATAAATATTCAAATTTATTATGATAAAGCATTTTCTTTTCTATATATGTTTTAACTTCATTAATAGAAGAATTATGAAGTTCTATAGTTTCCCAAATTCGTGTTTGAAAGTAATCTTTTGCTAAAACATCTTCTTTTTCTGTTTTATGTACTGTAAAAAGAAATTTAAATTTTCTAGAATCTGACATAAGTCTAATTTTTTCTATTAGCTCTTCTGGATAAAGTTGCGCTTCATCTATAAGAACAGTTATCGATTGTTTGTCTTTTAATTTTCTAGTTGCACTTAATAAAAATTCATTATAACCATTGAAATGAGGTGCTTCTTCTTGAAAAGTTTCTTTATATAAAGCTGAAATAAATTCTTTTTCATCAAAAAAAGGTCTTGGAAAAAAAATCACATTTTTTTCTTTTTTGTAGTCATTATATATTTTCTGTAAAAGAAAAGTTTTACCTGTCCCTGGTTTTCCAAAAAAAAGTATCAATTTGAGAGGTTTGTCAAGAGTTTGAACAAGCCTTTCATATGCTAAAGCAGATTTATCTAAGTTTACATAATCAAAAATTTCTCCATCTACAAAGATGTTTTTGAGTTCTGTATAGTTACTTGTCATATACACTCTTAGAAAATCCTAAGTCTTTTAGTGTTGCTCGTGTATTGTCTTTTGGGCTAACTATCCTTGGGGTAATTACAAAAATAAGTTCTTGTGTATTCTTAGTTACACCTTCGTGTTTAAATGCATGACCTAAAAGAGGAATTTCACTTAAAATTGGCACATTTGAATTATCAGATGATTCACCGTGTGTAATAAGTCCACCTAGTATAATCGTATTTCCATTTTTTACTTTTACTATAGTTGACAATTTCTTTTCTGATGTATCAGGTGCAATTTCTCTTGGTGTAGTTTGTTTGCCTTCATCTTCATTGTATTTAAAGTTACTAACAGATGGATTTATTCTTAGTATTATTTCATTTTTGTCTGTGATTTGTGGAGTTATATTTAAAAGAACACCAATAAAAATAGAAAAGTTATCATAAGATTCACTAACAGTTCCAGTACTATCAGCACTGTTTTCAGTGCTTCTAACTCTATAGTTTATATTATCACCTATTGTTATTAGAGCTTGTTGGTTATTCATGGCTAATACTTTTGGACTAGATATAACTTCTGTTTGACCATTTGTATTTAAAAAATCTACTAAGCCTGTCATTGTAAATGCAGCTTCATTGAAAACTGTTACAGTTGATGATGTTGTGGTTGCAAGAGAGCTAGCAAAGTCCATCTTATCTGTTGCAGTAACTCCTGTTCCGCCATTATTATTAATACCTAAACTAAATTCTGACCAATTAACTCCAGTATTATGTCCTTCTTCAAGTGAAACTCCCAAAATATTTACATCAATAAGCACTTGCTTATGAAGACTTTTTTGCATTTCATCTAAATATGCACTTACTCTATCAAGTTGTTGTTTTGTTCCTGTTACTGTTATCAATCCGGCATTTGAGTTTACAATTGGAGCCTGTGCAACATAGTCTTCAGCACCTGTATTCATTATTGCAGTAGTTTCTGCTAGCATTGTTGCCCAAAAATCGAATGTTTCTACTGAATTTATTGTATTATCCCCATTACCAGCAGTGTCTCCACCTGTATCACCAGCTGTTATAGTTGCATCTACGGATGCATTTAAATTAGCAGTACCTTGTCTAATAGAAGTTACATAGTCAACTTTAAAGGTTTTAGATTTAAGTCCAGATATTTTTAAAAAATTTCTATCATAATCATAATAAAGGTCATTATCAGAAATAAGTACATCGAAAATTTCATCTAAAGAAAGATCTTTTATGTTGATACCATATAACTCTTTTTTAATCTGTGTTGCAGCAAAATTATCTTTTACAATTATACTAAAATCACAACTATCTGCAATTTGTGTTAAGAGTTCACTACTTGAGATTTTTTCTGCTGTTTTTATATTGAAAATTCTATAATCACAACTTTTTCTTTCGGCTGCACTCAATGGCTGTACCAAAATAGCCATTAATGCTATAACTAATAAATAGTACTTATTTTGAAGAAAATTTAATTTTGTTAACATCGCTCTTCCTTATAAAAAGTTCCTTTTTAGAGTGTTCACTTCTTATGATTACACTTTTACTACCAATTTTTACTAACTTAAAGTCACCAATTTGATTATTCAACTTGTACCACTCTCCATTTATTTTCGCTTTATCATTAAATATTGCGTTTAGAGAGTAAATAATTTTGTTTGCTGTTGTTACATTACCATCAACAAGAATATTTTTTTTATCAGCCATAATAAATGGATTTTGAATTTCATTGATTTTTTTGTTAGACACACCAATTCTTTTTTCACCAATTTGTTGAAATAGTTTATCATACTCTTTTGTTTTATTTTTTATGTCATCATTTGCAATAGCGCCTAGATTTGTTAATAAAAATAAAAATAGTATTAATAATGTTTTATTTTTCAATATTTCATCCCCCATACAGCTATATCAAGAGAACCAGTTATCGTATCACTACTTTCTAGTTTAATATTGTTTATATCTACAACAAGTTTACTCTCTTCTAATTCATTTATGAATTTCATAATATTTTTAAATTCACCACTAAAATCAATTTTTACAGTGAGGACTTGTTTTATTTCCTGCAAATTTGGTTCAAAAAAACTATTACTTATGAGAAATACTTCTATCCCATATTTTTGTCCTATATATGCGATAGAATCAAGAAATTTCGACCAATTTTCATCATTAAAAAGAAGATAAGATAATTCTTTTAGTTTTGTATCTACATAAGCATTTGCATATTTAGTGCTTTCTAAAAGGCTTTTTTGATTATTGACATCTTGTGACATTTTTTTAATTACAAAGTTTCTGTCTCCATTTCTTGTTACTGAATTAAGATATGCGTTTTCTTGACTAAGCTTTGATTGTATACTTTTATGTGAGTTCTTTGTATGTTTAAGAATTTTTTCTGTTACAGGAAATAAAGAAGAATAAATTACAAATCCTATAGCTGCAAATACCATAAAAAAGATAAGAGACAGTTCGCTGCTTTTTTTATTTTTTAAATAGTTATCAATTTTATCAAATGTGCTAGGTCCATTCATTTTAAAGTCCTATTGTTATTTGACTAAGATAGAGGTTTTTGTTTTTTTCTTTCTCAATCTTATCAGTTGTAATTTTATATTTTTTGAGTTTTGTTAACTCTTCAATAAACTCGGTAATCTTTTTTTCACTTCTATTTTGTATTGATAGTTTCATATTGTTTTCATTATATTCAATAAGACTTATTTTTGATTGATATTTATTTGAAATTTCAATTAATTCAACTAATGTGAGTGATTTCATTGAATATTTTGTTTTTTTCTTATGAATTTCAGTTAAAAGTTTTTTTCTAAATGCTAATTTTTCTGACTCTTTTTTTACTAATCCTTCAATTTTTGCTTTATCATTTTTTAATTTTGAAATTTTAGTTCTTATTTCATTTGCTTCTTTATTTTTTACTTTATATTCATTGCTTGCTTGATTTATTTTTATTTGCAAAAATTGAGAGTAACCATATTGATAAATAGGATATACAGTTGTTAAAATAATACTAGCAGCAATTACTCCTAAAAGTTTACCAACAGGTCTTTGTGTAAAAGGAGGAGGGCGTTTAAATATAGAAAAATTTAATTTTTCATCCTTATCTTCAAAATAGACTTGTGCTTTTAAAGCCATAAGAATATGTATTTGGTCTATATACCACTCTTTTGAGTTGATTGCAATACTAAAATTAAATTCATAGGATTCTAAACCTAAGTAACTTTTTGCATACTCATCAATACCTATAAACACACCAACTTCTGAGCCAATATATATTTTATCTATACTGTCTATACCATAGGATCTTTTTGCAAAAACTATCACATCATTTATATATAAAAACAATTCTCCAAATAATTGCATAAGAAAAGATTGGTAAGAAATATTTGTGCTTTTCAATCCTTCAGTAGTGAGAAGTTTGTAAAAGTCTTCTTCATCAATTCTTTCACCAATAAGTTCACAAAATTTTTCTGTTAGTTCTTTTAGTGAGTAGTGAAGCGATTTTGAGTAAAGGTACTCACCTTTACGATATATTGCTAAAAAAGCATCATTTTTTTGAAAATAAACAAAACAATCAGTTCCATCAGTCTCTAATAATGCTTTTTGATATAAAGAGGATACTAAAAAAGGTGCAGTTGTAACATAATCAATATAATTTGTTTTCTTTTTTATTTCAGATAGTTGATTTGCTATTAATGAGGAATCTATAACAAAAACATTATATACTCTATTTTTTGTATCATTTGTTACTGTTTCAAGATATGTTATTGTGTATTCAATAGCAGAATCGAGTCCAAGTTCATCATATACTCTAATTTCTATAGCATCTTTTAGGTCACTATCAGGAATATTTCTACTTATCTCTATTGTGGCACTAATAACATCCTTACTTTGTATATATGATATAAAAAATGAATTTTTATTTGTTTTTTCTAATTTACAAGTTTGAATTTCATTTTTCACATACTTATATGATTGTAAAGATACCGGATCTATTGAAACAATTTCAGAAAAACTCTGATTAACTTCTTTTTTAGCCATGTCCCTACCTAATATTTGTAATAAGTTAAATTTATTTTACATGTACTATAACATATAAAAAGTAAATTTATTCTATAATGTAACCAATTTTTTTCAATAAATCTTTATCTTGACTCCATCCTTGTTTTACAACAACATAAAGTTTTAAAAAAATCTTTTTACCTGCAAGCTTTTCTATAGATTTTCTAGCTTCATAACCAATTTTTTGTAAAGTACGACCATCTTTACCTATAATTATACCTTTTTGACTTTTTTTATCTACTATTATAGTAGCATAAATATTATCAATTTCATCACTTTCTTCTACTTTTTCTACTAAGACATCGGCAAAATATGGAATTTCTTCACTTGTATAGTTAAAAATTGACTCGCGTATATATTCTTTATACAAGTCTTTTACAGGATCAGTTGTCAAAATCTCTGTATCGTATAAATAAGGATGTTCTGGTAATTCTTTTACAATTTCATCTAACAGATAAGATTGAGTAATACCTTTTTTTATTGAAATCGGAATTAGTGCTTGAAATTTATCCTGATGCTTTGAGTATAGTTCAATTTTTTTAAAAAGGTCCTTTTTATTTGTATCATCAGTTTTGGTTAAAAGTAAAATATGAGGAATATTTTTTTTATTTCTCTCTAAAAATTTTTCATAATCTTTGAGATTATCAGTTGCTGGAGCTAAAAAAAGAATCAAATCACAATCACCCATAGCTTTTAATGCTTCATCCATCATAAATTGATTTAAAAGTCTCTCTTTTTCATGGATTCCTGGTGTATCAACAAATATGATTTGTGCATTTTTATGCATTGCAATAATATTTGATCGTTTTCTTGTTGCATTGGCTTTATGCGAAACCATAGCTATTTTTTCACCAATAAGCCAGTTTAGTAAAGAGCTTTTACCTGCATTTGGTCTTCCTATTACAGAAACAAATCCAGCTTTTGTTTTTAAATTATCCAATGTGCACCTTTATAATATATATCTACTAACATCTTCATCTTCAACAATTTCATCTAGTCTCTCATGGACTAACTCTTTTGTAACTAATATGCTTTCTCCACTATGTTCATCTGCACTATAGCTTATTTCTTCAATAACTTTTTCAATGACAGTATGTAGTCTTCTCGCACCAATATCTTCAGTTTTTTCATTTGTCATTTGGGATATCTTAGCTATAGCTTTTATAGCATCGTCTTCGAACTCAAGATTAACATTTTCAGTTTTCAAAAGTGCTTCATACTGACGAAGTAGGGAGTTTTTAGCTTGTGTTAAAATTTTATATAAAACATCTTCTGTTAAAGAGTTAAGTTCGACTCTTAAAGGAAATCTTCCTTGAAGTTCAGGGATTAAATCACTAGGTTTGCTAAGATGAAATGCCCCAGCGGCGATAAAAAGAATATGATCTGTCTTTACCATGCCATGCTTTGTATTTACATCACTTCCCTCAACAATCGGAAGTAAATCTCTTTGAACACCTTCTTTACTAGGATCACTTCTATTGCTTGAACTTGCACTTACTGCTACTTTATCTATCTCATCTAAAAATATGATTCCACCATTTTGTGCACGATCAAGTGCCTCTGTCTTTATAGCTTCAAAATCTAGAAGTTTTTCACTTGCATCATGTTTTAATGCTTCTTTTGCATCTTTAACTTTTAATTCTTTTTTTATACTATCTTTGCCTGAACCAAGTATTTTTATAAATGATTCTTGAACTTTTATCATCTCTGGTGGCAATGAACTGTCACTCATATCTGAGCCACCACCTGTTATCTCAACTTCTATTGTAAGTTCATCAAGTTCACCATTTTCAAGTTTTTCTTCCATGCGTGCATAGCTTTTTCTGTAGTCATCTTTTTTTGCATCACTCGCACCTTTTGGAAGTGGTGGAAGAAGCTTCTCAATTATGGTCTTTTTAATGTGCTCATCAATTTTATCTATATTTTTTTCTCTATGTTCATTTCGAACTAAATTAACTGATGCCATAACTAAGTCTCTAACCATAGATTCTACATCACGACCAACAAAACCAACTTCTGTATACTTACTAGCCTCCACTTTAACAAAAGGAAGGGCCATCATTTTTGCTAATCTTCTAGCAATCTCAGTCTTACCAACACCAGTACTTCCTATCATAAGGATGTTTTTGGGCATTACTTCTTCTTGCATCTCACTATCAAGTTGGAGTCTTCTATATCTATTTCTTAGAGCAATTGCAATTGCTTTTTTTGCATCAAATTGTCCTATGATATACTCATCAAGATAAGAGACAATCTCTTTTGGCGTCATATTCATTATTTATTTTTCCTCTTCTAGTACAAAAGTTTTAATGTTTTTATTTGTATATATACAAAGATCTCCTGCTACATGTAAACTCTCTTTCACAAGCTCTTCAGGATCAAGACTTGAATGCTTTTCAAGTGCTCTAGCAGCTGAAATAGCAAAATTACCACCACTCCCTATAGCTGCTAGTTTCCCATCTTCTGGCTCAACAACATCCCCTGTACCACTTAATATGTATATATGTTCTGTATCAAGTACAATCATCATGGCTTCAAGGCGTCTAAGCATTTTATCTTTTCGCCATTCTTTTGAAAATTCTATAACAGATTTAAAGAGGTCGCCTTTTTTTTGTTCTAATATTCCTTCAAACATATCAAAAAGATTAAATGCATCAGCAGTACTTCCTGCAAATCCAGCAAGAATTTTACCATGATGCAATTTTCTAATTTTTGTTGCATTCCCTTTTAGAATAGCATTTCCAAAAGTTACTTGTCCATCACCACCAATAACAGCTTTCCCATTAGCTTTATATCCAAGTATCGTAGTTGCATCAAACATAAGTTTTATTCTCCAATGATTTCTAATTTAAATGGTGCGTGGATTCCATGTCCCAGTTTTATAGTTATTTCAAAAACACCAGTTGATTTGATTGGATTTTCGATTTCAATTGTTTTTTTATCTATATCAAGATTGTGTTGTTCTGTAAATTCATGCGAAATTTCATCTTTTGTAACCGCACCAAAAAGGCTTCCATTTGCACCAAGTTTTCTTTTAATTTTAAGTTCTGTTTTTGCAAGTGTTTTTTCAACTTCTTTTAGTCTTTGCATTTCTGCTGCATCATCAGCTGCTTGTTTTCTTAGATTTGCTTCATGTCTTTTTAGCACTTCATTTGTAGCATGAAGAGCAGCACCTTTGCCTATAAGAAAGTTCTTTCCATAACCATCTTTTACTTCCTTTACTTCTCCAGCTTTTCCTAAGCCTTTAACATCTTTTAATAATAATACTTTCATTTACCGTTTCCTTTAATTTGGGCAAAGCCCAATTTAAATTCCTTGCACTAAAGCTTTCACTTTGTGAAGAAATTGTTTTTATGTTTATTAAATTCCTCTCACTAAAACACAAAGTGAATTTCTATAGAGGGATTTATTTTATCTACTTATTTTGGTAGTGGGGCGTTTTTTAGTTTTTCCCCACTAAATTGGACAATGCCATCACTTAAATGGGCTATTTTTCTAAAGCCCATTCTTTTTAAGATATTTAACATTTGTCCTGTTCGGCTACCTGTTCTACAATATAAAATTATAAAACTATCTTTGATTTTTTCTAATTCATTCATATGCATATGCATAGTGCTTGTTGGAAAA